>Ga0129314_1001082_pt1 | contig 21427 bp, 21 predicted proteins | sample O1111metagenome_FD_94431 | JGI IMG/M metagenome (GOLD analysis project Ga0129314, IMG submission 94431) | Orangutan individual fecal microbial communities from fecal samples from Wisconsin, USA - O1111 metagenome | ecosystem: Host-associated > Mammals > Digestive system > Large intestine > Fecal... | reverse complement strand
CGGCAATTTCTTCTGTGGCAATGGTATCATTTTCATTGACAATCGGCAATGCACCCAATTCCAACAACCGGTAAAGCGTGTTTTGAAAATTCACCCGCCGTCCGCTGTTTTCCAAATCCTCTCCGGTCAAAAGCATTTGGGCAACCGTATGATTATACTCGGTAAAAAGCTTATCATAAACGTACATCAGTTCACATTGCCCCACCGCAGCTGCTGCCTGTTTTGTTGGCATATCATTGGGCCGGCAGGGCAGCGACAGTTTACCTACACCCATTCCAATTGCACCAGAAGAAACTAAAATAATCTGGTGTCCCGCATTTTTTAAATCGCTGAGCACCCGGCACAGCTGTTCTACCCGCCGGATATTCAACCGCCCAGTCGTATGTGCCAGCGTGGACGTACCGACTTTTACCACTACCCGCATCAAAACACTCCCTCTTATTTTTGCAGCTGTCCCAAACTGCTGGCTTTCAGATACGCGTTGATAAACCCATCCAGATCTCCGTCCATTACTGCTCCGATGTTACCGTTTTCAAACCCGGTACGATGATCTTTTACCAATGTATAGGGCATAAATACATAAGAGCGAATCTGATTGCCCCATCCGATATCTTTCTGATCGCCTTTAATATCCTCAATTTTTTCCAAATGCTCCCGCTCTTTGATTTCAATCAGTTTGGAACGCAGCATTTTCATGGCAACTTCCCGGTTCTGATGCTGGCTCCGCTCATTTTGACAGGCCACAATCACGCCGGTGGGAATATGGGTAATCCGGATCGCAGATTCGGTCTTATTGACATGCTGGCCACCAGCCCCACTGGAACGATAGGTATCAACTTTCAAATCTTCTTCCCGGATCTCCACAGCCGTATCGTCATCTATTTCCGGCATAACCTCCAGCGAGGCAAAAGAGGTATGCCGCCGGCCAGATGCGTCAAAGGGAGATACCCGGACCAATCGATGAACCCCCGTCTCCGATTTGAGATAACCGTAGGCATTCATTCCTTCTACCAATACCGAGGCGCTTTTTACGCCTGCTTCCTCTCCGTCGAGGATATCGAGAATTTTCACTTTAAACCCATGCCGTTCCGCCCAGCGGGTATACATCCGTAGCAGCATCTGTACCCAGTCTTGAGATTCCGTACCGCCGGCTCCGGCATGAAAAGTCAAAATGGCGTTTTTCCCGTCGTATTCGCCCGACAATAAAGTCAAAAGCTTTTGTTCCTCATAATAGGCGGCCAGCGCTTGATAGAGAGACTGGATTTCTTCATAAGAAGAATCATCCTGCTCTTCCATAGCAATCTCAATCAGAGTGATCAGGTCTTCGTAATCACTCTCCATTTTTGTGTAAGTGGCAGCCTTTGCCTTGATCTGGCTGATCTGCTGCAAAACTTTCGAAGAGTTTTCCAAATCATCCCAAAAATTGGGGGCTGCTGTTTCTCCTTCCAGTTGCTGCTGTTTTTTCAGCAAATCGTCCATCCCAATGGCAGAACGATAATCGTCAATCTGCGGTTTTAATTCCAGCAGTTTGCTTTTCAGTTCTTCTAATTGAATCATAATATCTCCTTATGTCATAGAATTTTATTGGTTGAAACTCCTTAAAAAATCTGCTCAAGCGGCAAAAAAACTCCTTTGAAAATCCAGTGAACCCGAAACAAAAACCTATCAGCCATACGCCTGCCTTTGGGCTTTTTGTTCTATATCTTGAATGACTTTCTAAAAAACTTCAAAAGGCTGTAGCTGCAATCAACAGCATATGGATATCCGTATAAAATCAAGTGATACGGCTATTTTTATTATAAGAAATATTTATAGAAAAGTAAAGCTTTCGCCGTGTCCCGGCAAATGTTTTCAAAGTGTTCAAAATTAGGTACCCTTTCTCTGCTTTTTTTCAGTTGGATTTTGTTGTAAAATGATTTATAATCTTTTTTATCCTTAAAATCTGTTTTTATGTTTTTCGGTGTAAAAGCCAACAAACTTCAAAACGGACTTATCTTTTTTATTTTCTGAAAATCCACAAAGGAGTGGCTTTTGCTTGAATAAATATTCCAATGCAACCTGTCCTGTTTGCGGAAAACCTTTTTCCGAAAACGAAGATATTGTCGTTTGCCCCGACTGCGGTGCTCCTCATCATCGGGAGTGTTATCAGCGTCTAGGGCATTGCGCGCTAATTGAAAATCACAAATTAGGAAAAAACTGGGATCCACCTGCTGAACCCAAAACGGAATCTGGTAATTCGTTTGTCAAATGTCCCCGCTGTAATGCAGAAAATCCAGAAGATGGTATTTTTTGCAGCAGCTGCGGCGCACGCCTGACGGGACCGACGCAAACAAGTGCGGGGAATATTCCTCCCTTTCAGCAACGGCCTCCCTTTGGTAGTGGTATGCCTGCGTATGGGATACCTTACGGAGATTTTTATGGCGGTGTTAACCCCGACGAAGAGATGGATGGCATCAAAGTGCGGGATTTGTCTCAATTTATTGGCAGCAATTCCGCTTATTTTCTGTCAAATTTTTCCCGGATTAAGCGATCTGGACGGCCTATTTCCTTCAATTTCTCTGCGTTGTTTTTTGGATGGAAATATTTTCTGTATCGAAAAATGTATGGGCTTTCCTTGCTCATTTTTATTGCCAATACCCTTCTGAGCATCCCCTCGGCTATTTGCTTGTATGAAGATCTGGCAGTTTCTTCCGGCCTGATGGCCGGTTACTCTACCGGGTTTGAGTCCATGCTGCTGGCTGCACAAATCTGCAGTATCGTCTCTACTGTGCTTTCCATGGCTCTGTGTCTATTTTGCAACTGGCTCTATTATCGTCATTGCATCCGAAAAATCCAAGAAGTCCAAAACAAAGTCTTTGTATCCCCCCAGGAATATTCCGCTGCTTTGGCCAAAAAAGGGCGTACCAATTTGTTTGCCATTGGCTTTTTAATGATGGTGTATGTCATATTTTGTATGATTATGATGCCGCATTTGATTGTTTGAGTATGATCCCGGCCTTGTAACAAAAGCCGGGATTTTTCGGTTTATATAAAAAGCCATTGATTCGGAATGGCTTTTTACTGGTATCACCTATATTTGAGGAGGAAATCGTAATGAAAGTCACCAAAGCGATCATCCCTGCGGCAGGTTTGGGGACACGTGTCCTGCCCGCTTCCAAGTCTATCCCCAAAGAGATGCTGCCGATTGTGGACAAGCCCGCTATCCAATACATTGTAGAAGAAGCAGTTCAATCGGGCATTACAGATATTTTGATTATCACCAATCGCGGTAAAAGCCCTATGGAGGATCATTTTGACCGTGCACCCGAGTTGGAAGATCGCCTTTTGGCTTCCGGTAAAACAGAGTTGTATGATGAAATTGTATCCATTACCAAAATGGCCAACATTCAATACGTCCGCCAAAAAGAAACCAAAGGTCTGGGGCATGCAGTTTGGTGTGCAAAATCTTTTGTTGGAGACGACCCTTTTGCAGTAATGTACGGAGATGACGTCATTATCAGCGATCTTCCTGCCTGTGGGCAGCTATGCCGGGCTTATGAGGAATTTGGCCTTGCCACAGTAGGAATCAAAGAGGTAACTGCCGAACAGATTTTAAAATATTCTTCACTCAAAACCGAACCCATTCGGGATAATCTGTTCCGGGTCACCGATATGATTGAAAAACCCAAACCGGATCAGGTATTATCTTTGTACTCTATTTTAGGACGGTGTGTACTTCCTTCTAAAATTTTTGATATTCTGGAAAATACCAAACCTGGTGCCGGCGGTGAAATCCAGCTGACCGACGCAATGCTCCAGCTGGCCCGCACCGAGGGTATGGTCGGCGTTGATTACATCGGCACCCGCTACGACATGGGAAATAAACTTGGCATTCTGCAAGCATCGGTTGAGGTTGGGTTGAAACATCCGGAAATCGGTGCTGAGCTGCGGGAATATCTGAAAAAATTGGCTAAAACGCTTTAATTCGGTTATTTTTTCATTGACTTTACCGGACAAAGCTGATAGAATAATTTTGTTATGCGGCTAAACAGCCTCTAACATCCTTGCTCTGCTCTGAGAAGTAGGGCCTAATGTCCAAAAGGAGGTGTAACAAATGGCAAAAACTATCCAACAGTATGAGACCACGATGATTCTGAACACCAAAAAAGGTGAGGACGGTATCAACGCGCTGGTCGAGAAATTCAAAAACCTCATCAGTGAGAACGGTACAATCGACAATGTAGACGATTGGGGTAAACGCAGACTCGCTTACGAGATTGAAGACGAGCAGGAAGGCTACTATGTAATGATTACCTTTACAGCAAAGCCTGAATTCCCCGCTGAGTTGGATCGTATCTACAACATTACCGACGGTGTTCTCCGTTCCTTGACCGTAGCAGTGGAAGAATAGTCAAAAAGAAAGGACGGGTTTTACGATGTATAATAAGGCCATTATTATGGGGCGCTTGACTGCCGACCCTGAACTGCGGCAAACGCCAAGTAATATTTCCGTCACTTCTTTTACCGTTGCCTGTGACCGCGCCTATTCCAAAGGTGCTGAGCGGCAGACGGATTTTATTGACTGTGTTGCATGGAGGGGCACTGCTGAATTTGTTTGTCGGTATTTTCAAAAAGGCAAACCGATTTTAGTAGAAGGTCGCTTGCAGGTAACCAACTATACGGACAAAAACGGCGAAAAACGCAGACGTTACGAAGTTGTAGCGGACAACGTACATTTTGTTGACGGCAGTAAAAACAACAATTCCGGCGATTCCGGCAATCCCTTCTCTACTCCTGCATCAGGCGGTGTCAATACGGGCGTAGCTTATTCCAGCGGAAATACAGAAGATTTTGAAGAAATCGGCGGTTTGGATGATCTGCCCTTTTAGTTCTCATCATTTTTAAGGAGGTTTTACTCATGGAAAGACCTGAGAGAGGTAACCGTGGCGGCAGAAAAGGCCGTAAAAAGGTTTGTGCTTTCTGTGCTGATAAGATTGATCATATCAGCTATTACAGAGATATCCCAAAAATCAGAAGATGCCTGTCTGAGAGAGCGAAAATCATTCCTCGCAGAGTCACCGGCACCTGCGCAAAACATCAGCGTCAGCTGACTGTTGCGATCAAACGTGCCAGACATCTGGCTCTTCTCCCTTACACCAGTAATTAATCGCTTCTGTATGAACGCCTCTGCTGAATTTTTCAGCAGAGGCGTTTTATTCGTATCATCCAAACTTTTCTTCCAAGAAAATGCGGAAAAAAATCAAAACCACTGGTAAACTTAGTGGTTTGCTCAAACCCCGGAGGGGTCAGTACTTGTTGACCCCTGAAAGGGGTACTGAGAGTTTGCCATCGCATCGCTATTACAGGCAGCCGCTAAAAGCGGCTGTTTTCTTTTGTTTCTTTACCCATTGCGCTTTTCTAATGAGATGGAGCTCCGGACAGCTTTTTAATCCAACTGATTTAAAAGATATCGCATATAGGTCGCATAATGGGCAAAAACGATTCCCGGCTCCTGCAGATCAGGACACCAGCGCTTGACCCATTCCAGTGAAATATATCCGTCGTATCCGCCTTCATGCAGTATTTTCAGTGTATCAAATACCGGTACGTCGCCATATCCCATCATCCGGTATTCCACCTGTCCGTCTTTCATTACCGAATCCTTGACGTGCAGATAACAGATCCAATCTTTCAGATTTTCATAAGTTTCTTTCGGCGTTTCATGGTAAAAACGGTATGGATGATGGATATCCCACAAAACACCAGAACTAGGAGAATGAATGGTGCGCATCATCTGCGCCAGCGCCTGGGAATTCGCCAGCGCGCCATTGGTCTCGATAAGAACCTTTACCTCTTTTCCCTCCGCATATGCACAAAGTTGCGCGTATAGCTCCCTTGTTTGAGCAAGGTCTTCCTTTCCCGTCGGCTGCGGAACCGAAGAAACCATTACTCTTACATAAGGGGATTTTACAATTTCTGCAAAATCAATATAAGCTTTTGCCTCCTGCATATATTTATCCGAATCCGCCCCGCCTAAGCAGGCGCCGGAGGTCAGCATAGAAAGCTGCATGCCAGACTTTTCAATCCGTTCCAGAGTCTCCATGCGTTTTCCCTGATTGAACACCGATATCGCCGGCGCAAACATTTCATTGGCCACACCGCGTACTTCAATCCCGTTCATGCCAAGATCTTTGGCCGTAGCAAAAATCTCATTCCAAGACCAGCCGGGGCACCCCAGCGTTGACAAGGAAAGCTTCATATTGCATCATCCTTTCATGATTATGAGAAATAATCCCTACTCATCGTCCTCTTCTTCGTCCTCTTGTAAGCCAACTGCACCGCCGCCGAAGTGACCGGAAGAAGAGGCTGCCCCATCGTCTTTGATATACAGATAAATGGTGCTGGTCTTTTTGCTGACCATCTCACCTTCTGCTGGAACGGTACGAATCACTAAGCCCGATTCAGCTGAAGCATCCACAATATATACCACTTCATATTTCAGCTCATTTTCGGTCAGCGTCTTCGTTGCAAACTCCAAAGTACTTCCCTTTAATCCCGGCATGGAAACCATTTCGGAACCCTTGCTCACATACAGCGTCACATAACCTTTGTTTGGCATAGGCGTACCTTTTGCCGGGTTCTGATCATATACGATATTTTTGTTGGGATATTCCTCGTTATAATCTTCTTTTACAATAAACTCAAAACGATTTGTATAGTCTGGATTATTTTTGATTGCATCAATATCTTTTCCCACAAAATCGGGTACACCATCCGCCGAAACCACAGAATCTGCCCCAGAGGATTGGCCATCCAAATAGGAGATGGTTTGGGAAGGCTTGGAGGTCTCCTCCTGCCTAAAAATACCCAGTGTATGTAGCACCCAGAACATCAATCCCAGCAAAATGAACGTGGTAACAACCATCGCCCAAACAGCGACCCGGACTTTCCGGTTTTTCGGCTTTTTCTTTTTAATCTCCAGATTCACTTTGGAAGATTCGAAAACGGCAGTATGAGTATCTCCTTCCTCCAGCAAAAGGCCGGTAAACTCGTCAATACTCTGGACACGTTTTTCGCTAGATACTACCATCCCCGAAAAAATAGCATCAGAAATATTAGCCGGAATTTTTCTATTGAGTTCGTCCGGCGGACAAAGGTCATCGCTGATGCGGCGGCTGTTGCCATCCGATGGTCGGGTACCTGTGAGCACCCGGTACAACACTGCAGAAATCCCATATACATCTGTCCAATTTCCCTGCCAGCTATTCAACGAATACTGTTCCGGCGCCGCATAGCCTTCGAAAAGAGACGCACCTGCGTCTCCCCCTTTTGCCCGGATATCCGCAATACAGAACCCGGTCAACCATAGCTTATTATCCTGATCTACCAAAATCGTTTCCGTGCTGATTCCCCGGTGAATGATTCCCTTCTTATGCAGCTGAGACAGGGTATTCAACAACGGAAGAAACATCTTTTTAGTCTGGCTCCAAGTCAGTTCTCCACCGTTGCGCTGCAAAAAAGCAGAAAGAGTCAATGACCGGATGTAGCGATACACCACGTAAACCGTATCGTTATCCACAAAGCGATCCATCACCGGTACCATGCTGGTAATCTTATCCAGTGCCAGCAGTTGGCGGGAAAGTTCTACAAAATCCGACAGTGCCGTTTTAAACTGGCGCTCATATCCCGTCTTAGGCCGAATGTACTGATTGGATTCATTGCGTTCTGCAATTTGCTCCGGCATAAATTCCCGAATCAGAACTTTTTTATCTTCGGTCTGATCATAAGAAATATAAGTGGCACCTTCGTTGTTTTTTTCTATCACCTTGCCGATTAAATACCGTTCCTTCAGCACAGTACCCGGCTGCAGGTAGGTCAAACTATAGGGAGTCCCCTCCTGATAGCCGCAATGAGGACATTTGTCTGTTCCATCCGGCAAAGGATTCATACAGCCCATGCAAAGTTTTACATTGTTTGGGGTCATTCCGTTACACGCTCCCGAAAGAAATTTATGCTGTTTCAATCGAGGCCGCTTCCTGGAGATTTAAATATTCAACCGCCCATTCTCTCAACTTAAACTTCTGTATCTTCCCAGCCGCGTTCATGGGGAACGACTCTACAAAAGCTACAAAGCTGGGAATCTTATGCCGCGCCATGCTGGAACGGACAAAGTCTTTTACTTCCTCTTCTGTCAACGTGCAGCCTTCTTTTAAAATAATGCACGCCATGATTTCTTCTCCGTACCGCTTGCTGGGTACTCCAATTACTTGAACGTCGCTGATAGACGGGTGGGTATACAAAAACTCTTCAATCTCCTTCGGATAGATATTTTCGCCGCCGCGAATAATCATATCCTTGATTCGGCCTGTAATCTTATAATACCCTTTTTCGTCCACAGTTGCAAGGTCTCCAGAGTGCAGCCAGCCATCTTTATCAATCACCTGGCGGGTTGCTTCCTCCATTTTGTAATAACCCTTCATGGTATTGTAACCGCGAGAACAAAATTCACCAGTCTGCCCCGGCCCCAGCGTTTCACCAGTTTCCGGATCAATGATTTTGGTCTCCACATGCGGCATGGAGCGCCCAACCGTACTAACCCGAAGCTCCAGACTATCGTCAGTTGTAGTCATTGTCGTGGCGGGAGAGGCCTCGGTCTGGCCGTAAGTAATGGTAATTTCCCGCATATTCATCTTTTCCACTACTTGTTCCATCACTTTGATCGGGCAGGGCGAACCAGCCATAATGCCAGTGCGCATATGAGAAAAATCGTATTTCGCAAAATCTGGATGTTCCAGCATGCCGATAAACATCGTTGGCACGCCATGAAATGCTGTGCATCTTTCATTTTGCAGCGCGTCCATTACCTTGACCGGACTGTAAACATCCACCGGTACCATCGCAGTAGAATGAGTCAAGCATGCCATCATAGCAAGCACCATTCCAAAACAATGGAAAAATGGAACCACAATACACAGCTTATCATCGTGTGTAAACTTCATGCAGTCACCGATAGCTTTACCATTGTTTACAATATTGTAATGAGTCAGCATAACGCCTTTTGGAAAGCCCGTTGTACCTGAGGTATACTGCATATTACAGATGTCCTGCGGGTTTACGCTGTCATAGACCTCACGAAACGTTTCCTCATCGATTTTCTCTGCCTTTTGATACAGCTCTTTCCAATGAAGCATACCGGCAGGAGCTGTTTCCTGATTGCCGGCATAAACAACCGTTTTCAAATACGGCAGCATCGGGTTATCATACTCACCCGGTTTGCAGTCTTTCAGGGTAGGGCAAAGCTCGTTGATAATCTGAATATAATCGTTCTTTTTAAACCGGTCAATCATAACCAGCATTTTCGAATCAGACTGGCGGAGCAGATACTCCAGTTCAAAAACTTTATACGCCGTATTGACGGTAACCAGTACAGCGCCAATTTTGGTACAAGCAAAGAAGGTCAGCATCCACTCTGGCACATTCGTTGCCCAAATCGCCACATGGTCGCCTTTTCGGATTCCCATTTCCAAAAAGCCTTTAGCAATGGTTTCCGCCTCTTCGTTGAACTCTTTCCAAGTGCGACGATAATCCCGGTCAGTAAATTTAACCGCTTCATCCTCAGGATATTGCCTTGCTACCTGCTCCAAGAGCTTACTCACCGTAATATTCATCATATCGTCCATCGCTCATTCTCCTCTCATCATTTTTCCATTTGGCCCAATAAAAAAGCCTTCGTCTTCTTAAAAAGAAGACGAAGGCGAAACCTCCGCGGTACCACTTCTGTTGACATAAACATGCCCACTTTTACGCGTCAATTAACGCGCTTTCCGATATCGGCGGAAAAAACCGTTCGAGCCTACTGTTCATCGTTCAGCTGACCGCTCAAGGGTGAGTTCAAAAACTCTGCAATAACCGCTTTCCAGCAAACCGCGGCTCTCTGTATATTCCAGCGAATCTTACTAATCCCTATCCACGCGTTGACTTTATGAAGTTGCAATTATCTTAACAACTTTCTGAAAAAAAGTCAACTGTATTTTTTTAATTTACCTGAATCTAATAAAAAAACATAAAAATCAAAAACAAATTTAGGCAAAATCTTTGCATCAAAGTTTCTAACGCTCTATATAAACGTATGTTTCTTTAGTTGATACACGCCGTTTTGCCTCCCGATAACGACGGTTGCGGCGCATACGAATTTCATCCATGCGACAAAGCAGCATCCCAAACATGCCGGAAAATAAAAAACCAACAGAAGCGATCCCCTGCATACATGCCCGGCCAACTGTAATATTCCCCACATCGCTGGCACCTGCTGTACCGAACAACATAACCGTACCAATCATAACCAATATCATAAAGATTTTTTTCATTTTTACTCCCCCTTCACAATCAGAACGTGTGTTCTTCTGTTTATATTGTAACGTATGTTCGTTTAAAAGTCAAGGAAAAAAGAACAAATATTCTGATTTGAAGAGAAAAATCAAATAGCAGTATAAAATGAGGCTCACTTGTTCTCAAGTGGGCCTCATTTTACCAACTGCAGCTAACCTTCGTAATCTTCTTCGTTATCCCAGTTATGCCATACATTTTGAATATCGTCGTTGTCATCCATTACTTCCAGCATTTTGCCCATTTTAATAATTAAATCCGGATCTTCAATCGCCGTCATTGTACTGGGAATATATTCGACTTCCGCAGAAGCCAGTGAGTATCCTTTTCCTTCCAACGACTCCCGCACATTCCGCAAATCGACAGGGTCGGTAAAGATTTCAATAGAGTCCTCATCATATTTAAAATCGGCAGCGCCAGCTTCCATACAGTCTTCCATGATTTTTTCTTCATCAATACCGGTATTTTCAATAACAATAAGGCCCTTTTGTTCAAACATAAAAGAAACACAGCCGTTCTGTCCCAAGTTCCCGCCAAACTTATCAAAATAATGGCGCAAATCACCAGCCGTGCGGTTCCGGTTATCCGTCAGGGCCTCAACAATAACTGCAACGCCGCAAGGCCCATATCCTTCATAGAAAATGGTCTCGTAATCATTTTTGTCGCCTTCGGCACTAGCTTTTTTGATAATGCGTTCAATGTTATCATTGGGTACGTTATTCGATTTTGCTTTGGAAATCAGATCACGCAGTTTTCCGTTTACAGCAGGATCCGGACCGCCTTCCTTTACTGCTACACTAATCTCTCTGCCAATTTTAGTAAAAATTTTAGCACGCTGACTGTCTGTTTTTTCTTTTTTTCGTTTAATGGTACTCCATTTCGAATGTCCGGACATGGGTAAAACCGCCTTTCCATTTCTCTCTTTAACTTTATTATTTTATCATGGCTTTTTTTAGATTGCAAGCCCTGCTCCTAAATCTCCCTTTTACCTTTTGGACTAATTCAGGATATGCCTTCTTCTGAAAAACGGGCTTTGAGCAAAATAAATTTATTAGATGACTTGGGGGAATATAAAAAGGCCGGTCAAAAGACCGGCCTTTGCTTTGCGGCAGAAATTACTGCGGGCAAACATTTACAGCTCTGGTTTTTCCGCTGTTTTTGGGATCAGCCTCAATATCAAAAGTAACTTTCTGGCCTTCGTTCAGAGTTTTAAAGCCGTCAGTCATAATCGCAGAGAAATGAACGAATACATCCTCACCGCCGTCATCATTGGAAATGAAACCAAATCCTTTGTCTGCATTAAACCATTTTACTGTACCGTGATTCATATTGGTACCTCCAAAAAAATATTATATTCCGGGCCAAAAGAAAAACTCACATGTTTGTGTAAACCATTCGGCGAACAATGACTTACACAAACATGTGAGTTCAATCGTGCTTTAGAATACAAATAATATAATAATATTTTTTCCGATAAATGTCAAGTGTTCTTTCCCCAAAAAACAGCATTGTTTACCGTTTCCTTTAATTTTTTCTTTATCATAGCGGCAAAAAATAGCATTTTTTCTATTTTATCGGCTCATGTTCCGGGACTTTTCCATGCAAGCATTCATGGCCGAAAAAACAGCGCCCCGCATTCCTTTTTGTTCCAATGCCTCTACTGCTTCTATCGTAGTACCTCCTGGAGAACAGACCATGTCTTTCAATGCACCGGGATGTAATCCGGTTTCTAAAACCATCTTGGCCGAGCCGAGCACCGCCTGAGCGGCAAAACGATATGCCTGTACCCTTGGCATTCCTCCTTTTACCGCCGCATCTGCCATCGCCTCGATAAACAAATACACATAAGCCGGTGAAGACCCACTGACTGCACCAACCACATCAATCAAGCGCTCATCCAACACCTCTGCACGGCCCAATGCAGCAAATATCAACCGGATTTCCTCTGTTTCTTCCGGCGTGACCCATCTGCCCGGAAAAACCGCAGACATTCCTACTCCCACCATGCAGGGAGTATTCGGCATCACCCGTACTAAATGAACAGGGCCATCAAAACACTCGTCCATAGCAGACAGCGTTACCCCTGCCGCAATGGACACAACAATCGCGTCCGGTTGAATCTGTCCTTTGATTTGTTCTATAACCGTCGCGATTAAATAAGGCTTAACGGCCAAAACCAATATATTCGAATGGCTGGCAACTTCCTGATTGTCCGCCGTTATATGGATTTGATAATCACGCTGCAGAGAGGACAGATGCGCCATACTGGGCGCAGAAGCCCAAACTTGCTCTGGCGAAAAAATTTTCGCCCGTAAAAGCCCACCGATCATTGCACCAGCCATATTTCCAGCACCGATAAAACCAATATTTTTTTCCACGCTGATTTCCTCCCTTTTTCTTTATTGTATCACAAGGCAAATAAAAACCGCAAGGAAGAAAAATAGTCATCAACTCGGTCTATTGTAAAATCAAAACAATTTTCACCAATGAAAAAAGAGGGGTAATTTTTACCCCTCTTTTCGAAGCTTATGTAGCGCCTTTATACCAATCTTAGATTAGTACTCCAGTTTCCACATGTATCTTCTGACAGTCAGCGGATGTTTTCTCTCCTCAGACAGTTTCTGAGCGAAAACGCGGATCGCATGAACGAGCAGCAGCGGGTTGAAGAACTCAACGACTTTATCGTCGATGGTGTTGATGCCCAGCTCTTTAACGTCAACGATCATCAGTTTCTCAGCGTACTGTTTCAGGAAGTCCAGAGCTCTCTGATCCAGCGGACGGGTGCGGCCTTCGCTCATGAATACGATGAAGGGAGTCTCGCGGTCAGTGATCTCGAACGGGCCATGGAAGTACTCGCCGGAATGAATTGCAGAAGAGTTGATCCACTGCATCTCCATCAGCAGGCAGATTGCGAAGGAATAAGCGACACTATATGCAGAACCGGAACCCATGGTATAGATGAGTTTCTCGTCTTTATACATTTTCGCCCATTTCTCAGCTCTGGGAGCGATGAACTGAGTAGCGTTGCCAACGATTTTGTCGATTCTGTCAAAACCGTTCTGCATCTCATCATAGTTCTCGTAACCCTCGGTCTGATTCAGGATCTCAACAGCCAGTTTCAGAGAATAAGCCTGGCCGCTGTTAGCGGTAGAACCTTTCTCAGGAACCAGAACATAATCGCCGTTCTGAGCCAGAGGAGATTCGGGTTTGTTGGTGATAACGATAGAAGCAGCGCCAGCTTTCTGAGCAATCTCAGCAGCTTTTACGGTCTCAGGAGTGTTACCGGAAGAAGACTGCGTGATAACAATGGAGTTTTCACCCAGAGATTTCGGGGTAGCATGGCAGAACTCGTTGGAGCTGTAATGATCTACTTTCAGCTCTTTGCTTTCGCTCTCCAGGAAATATTTACCCGGATGCAGGCCAGCGTAAGAACCGCCGCAAGCAACAAAGTATACGCTCTTGATCGCGCCTTTGGCTTTCAGGATTTCAGCAATGATGGATTTCGGACAACAAGCCATTGGAAATTCCTCCTTATAAATAATAGGCAATTTTCCGGCACAGCAAAAACCGCGCCATATTCATAGGGACCACGGAAAAACGCATGGAAATCCCATGGTTATCCTATAACGTCATATTATCATAACCTTCTGCATTTGTAAACACAAAAAGCAAAAATCGTGAATTTGGTCAAAATTTTACAGGGATATGTGTATATTTTTTCGAGTGTCCACGGCAACTTCCTAAAAACAGATATTTTAGATAGACTAAAAGCTGAACCGATAGGTTACTCCGTCCAGATAAACAATGTTGTGATGAACAGGACAATCTTCCTCATCATATACAACTGTACGCATTAAAAACAACGCAGCCCCTTTGTTGATACCAAGCAGCTGAGCCTGCTCAGCTGTTGCATAGGCAATCTCTACGCTTTTTTCGGATCGCGCCGGAATCAGCCCCAGCTTCTCTTTTAAAATTGCATAAATTGACCCACTGAGGTTGTGGTGCAACAAAAATTCATACTGGGGATACGGATAATAGGAATGTTCAATCAAAAACGGCACATCATCCCGAAAACGAAGGCGGGTAATATGGATTACCTTATCTTCCGCAGACACACCCAAACGGCTGATATCATGCTTATTTGCCTTATCTACCGTCACGGATAAAACCTGAGACTTGGCAACTTGATGGTTATCCTCGCACCCTTCCGTAAAGCTTTTTAGTTTTACAAGCTCTCGACTAAGACGCGTCTGACTGACAAAAGTCCCTTTTCCCTGACTTTTGATCAGATACTTTTCGTTAATTAACTCCTGAATTGCACGACGGACGGTAATACGACTGACATTATATTGCTTCATCAGCTCCTGTTCGGTGGGAATCTGCTGTCCCGGGGCATATTCCCCATTTACTACAGCAGTTCGAAGAATTTTCTTCAGCTGTAAGTATAAGGGTTCATTATGATCCTGCAACAGCTCCATGATTCTTCACCATCTTTCTCTATCTAATCTATTAAAAGCATAAAATATGCTATGATGTCATATCACATCATAGCATATTTTTAGCCGCTTGTAAACCGGTTTATTTCACTTTTGTAGACAAAGCACCTGAAAGATCGCCAGGCATTTCAAATGCATCCAGCCCATGTTGATCAAAATATTCCCAAAGACTGATGCTCCACACCTGTAGCACCGGCAGAAACTCTGCAAAATCCAAAAGTCCATTTTTAACGCTGTGAATCACCAGACGGTCTTTGACAAAGCCAGGGATGCCCTGTTGAGTGATCTGGTAAGAGGGTGCGTTCTTCTCCCGCAAAAATTCATGGATGCGGGAAAGCTTCTCATGATCCATGCTTACTGAATCCAGCTGAAGCAACGCCGCCTCTTTGCGGGAAAGTAGCAGGTGTGGCCCATGCAGATATTCCTCCACTTCAAAGGAATCGGAGGGCAGGAAAATACTCTCCATTACCTTTAAAGCAATTTCCAAAGTCGTACCAGTAGAATCGATATTGCTAATCAGTGAGAAAGATCGGAAATAGCTCCAATCCTCCACGTTGGCAGCGCACCACTCTTTGGCCAAATCTAGATTTTTCTGCATATAGGTGGCTATAAAATCAAAACCTGTCATGATTTCCTCATAATCTTTTTGGGGCAAAAGTCCGCTTGCCAAACCATATTCCAGACCAATCATCGCCATCATCATGGCCGTGGCCAGCACGCCTTTTGTCATAACGCTGGATTTTTCTTCGCCGCAATGGATGTCCACTGCTGCAGAAGACTCCTTAGCCAAAGGGGACTCCAGGTTTCCGGTTAATCCTACCACAAAAGCGCCCTGTTTTTTCAGTTCTTTGACCACTTCGATGGTAGCCGTGCTTTTGCCGGACTGGCTGGCTGCAATCAACAAAGCGCTGTCAAAGCTGCGGCTACGGCACATCTGCTCATACATGGCAGGAGAAGCTACCAGCACATCCAGCTGCAAAGCCGACTCCAAAAGCGGTTTGACCATCAGCCCGGCATTGTAAGAACTACCAATGCCAAACAACAGAATTTTGTCAAACTCTTTTCCCTGCACATTCTTCAAAAATTCGGCGCAAACCGCTTTGCGGTCAGCCAAAATCGACTGGGTTACGGGAACGTTCTCCTCTACATAGCCCATGACCCTTTGGATATATTCTGCATTTTTTCCCATAATCTTCCCTTTCTCCGCACCTGATATGCGGCAAAAAATTCCAAAAACAGTATACCAAATCCGACAATGGGTTGGCAAGACTATTTCCATATACCATCTTGTTCCATCAAATAGGCATAGGCGATAAACCGGGGAGTTTTGTCGCGGATATCCTCCTCTCTGATTCCCTGATACCGGCCCAGCGCGTCAGACAGCGCACCGCCGCCCTTTCCGTCGATCGCCAGATACTCATGTGTTCTTTCCACCAAAACGACCAGCGGTTCCGGTCCTTCATCCTCCTGCGTCAGGTTGCCGCGCCACCACTCAGCCCATCTTTCCAGCATATGGGCCAGCGGATTCTTACGGGCGGACGGCTCGTTTTTCCGCTCCTTTTCCCGCAGCGTCCGGGCTATTTTTTCTGGAATCCGGTACCCTTCCATCTGAAGCCCCAGCCTTTCTTCCGGGAAGGCCAACGCCTGATCAAAAGAAATATCCTGTCGGCACCATTCCCGCATCTGCGTTTCGGTGGAATTTTCCGGAATAGGCTGTCTGTGCACCAATTCCGGGTGTTCATTGAGGAGGATGTTTACCTTTACACTCTGGCGCTGTCCCCGGGACAAATCACAAGGCTGCGCGCCATATATAGCGCACAGATACCGAATGGTCTCATCAAAACTTTTGGCACAAGGCTCGGCCAGCTTTTGCGCCCGATTTAAAAAGGCTTCCTGCTCGGACCGGCGCTTTTCCATCTCTTTTGAAGAAACGGTAAAAATCGCGGTTGGCCCATCATCACCACCAATCACTCCCACCGAGGCGGCATGACTTGTTCTTTTTTTCATTTGATTCTCCCTACCATTCCATCGTCAATTCTACCGGGCAATGATCGCTGCCCATAATCTCGTTATGGATTTTGGCATCTTTCATAAACGATTCCAGCTTTTGGGACACAAGGAAGTAATCGATCCGCCATCCTGCGTTGTTTTCCCGAGCGTGGAACATATAACTCCACCAAGAATAAGCGCCAGTTGCGTCCGGATAAAAATAACGGAAACTGTCCAGATACCCCGCCTGCTGCAGCGCAGTCATTTTTTCCCGCTCTTGCGGGGTAAATCCTGCGTTCCCTACATTTGTCTTCGGATTCTTCAAGTCAATTTCCCGGTGCGCCACATTCATATCTCCACAGATAATCACAGGTTTTTTCTGCTCCAGCTGCCGAATATATGCCAAAAACGCATCTTCCCACTCCATTCGGTAATCCAAGCGAGTCAATCCCCTTTGGGAGTTGGGGGTATAAACGTTCACCAGGTAAAAGCGTTCAAATTCTGCTGCAATAACCCTGCCTTCACTGGCATGAATTGGCTGCGGCAGTTCATATGCCACGGACAACGGCTCTTCTTTGCAAAACAAAGCCGTACCGGAATACCCCTTTTTCTGAGCACTGCACCAATATTGATGATATCCATCCAACTCCAGTTCCAGCTGTCCGGGCTGCATCTTTGTTTCCTGAATACAAAACATGTCTGCGTCAATCTGGTTGAAGAAATCCAAAAATCCCTTTCCCATGCAGGCACGCAAGCTATTAACATTCCAAGAAATTAACTTCATTTTTCCACTCCTTTTCTGTTCTTCTTCCGTTTACCAAACTACGTAAAAGGCCGGAGCGTTTGCTCCGGCCTTTTAAAAAACGGGACAGAGGTTATTATCTTTAGCCTATCATCCCTTTTTCAGACTGTCAACAAGAAGCTGCTCTGCTTTGGCCGCATTTGCACGCCCCCGTGTTTTTCTCATAACCGCACCAACGAGGGCTTTCAAGGCCGTTTCTTTGCCTCCAAGATAACTTTGAACCGCACTTACATTCTCTGCAAGCACCTCTTGGCAAATCTTTTTCAGCTGATTGTTGTCTATCTCTGCAAGATCATCGGCGGAAAGAAACGCTGTCGCTCCTTTTCCGGTATCCATCATTTTTTCAAAAGTCGTCTTTGCCAATCCCCGATTGCATCTGCCTGACTCGACCATTACACACAATTCATGCAGCTGCGACGGTGTTACAGGAGTTTCCCACTCATCTCGCTGTGTCGCGGTAGAATAGCGACTGAACATCTGCCCAACTATAAACGCTGCGGCTAATTGGGGAGTTTGCAGTCCCTTCGCCGCCTCATCAAAAAATTCTGCAACCTTACGGGACCGGATCAGCGCCGCAGCACCTCCTTCATGGATTCCCATTGAAAGATAACGGGCTTTTTTGCGATCCGGCAACTCCGGTAAAAGGGCACGCAGCTGCTCGATTTCCTCTGGGCTGGTACAAATCGTCACTAAATCCGGCTCTTTAAAATAGCGGTAATCGTGTGCGTCTTCTTTAGAACGCATACTCTCTGTCTCACCGGTCATATCGTTATAACGCAAGGTCTCCTGCACCACCGGTTCGCCGCTTTCCAGCAGATCTACCTGACGTTCAAACTCGTATTCCAGAGCTTGTTCCATAAAAGCAAAAGAATTCATATTCTTGATTTCGGTGCGGGTCCCCAAAGCCAGACTGCCTTTTGGGCGAACTGAGATATTAACATCGCAACGCAGAGAACCTTCCTGCATTTTGCAGTCGGAAACGCCGATGTATTTCATCAAAAGCTGCAGCTTTTCCACATACTCCCGTACCTCATCCACCGAGCGAAAGTCCGGTTCGGTAACAATCTCAATCAGCGGGACGCCGCCACGGTTGTAATCCACAAAAGAGTTTCCCCTCTCGTGAACCAGTTTGCCCGCATCCTCTTCAATATGGATACGGGTCAGGCGAATCTTTCTGCCCGAATCCAACAGGATATAGCCGTCTGAACATAAAGGTTTATCATACTGAGAAACCTGATAGGCTTTGGGCAAATCCGGATAGACATAGTTTTTCCGGTCCATTTTGGAAACCGGGTTGATTGTACAGTTTGTAGCAAGGCCCGCTAATATCCCATATCGCACCGCCTGCCGGTTCAGTTTTGGCAACGTGCCGGGAAGTCCAATGCAGATTGGGCAGCAATGTGTGTTAGGTTCACCGCCGAACGCAGTAGTACAGCTGCAAAAAATCTTTGTTTTCGTTGAGAGTTCTATATGTGTCTCCAGCCCGGCAATCAGTTCATACTCACGCATACTGACAACACCCCCACTTGGTTTTGCGATAAAATTCTCCGTCGGTTGCCTGCTCAAACTGATACGCAATCTGCAATAATTTTGCTTCCTCAAAACGGTTTGCAATCAACTGCATTCCGATAGGAAGGCCTTTTTTGTCGTATCCGCAAGGCATGCTTAACGCGGGAATTCCCGCAATATTCACCGGCACCGTACAAACATCTGTCTGATAGGTTTGCACCTGATCCTGAGCGGCAAATCCTTTTGGAAAAGCCGTCGCAGGTACGGTAGGAGCCAAAATCACATCACAGCGAGAAAAAGCTTCATCAAAGCCTTGAACCACTGCACCACGCAGATTTTGTGCTTTTTTATAATAAGCGTCGTAATACCCGGCGCTCAACACATAAGACCCCAGTAAAATTCGGCGCTGTACCTCTGGCCCAAAGCCCTCGCTGCGGGTTTTACAGATCATTTCGTAAACGCTATTGTAATGCTTTGTACGATAACCATAGCGGATACCATCGTACCGTCCCAAGTTGGATGAGGCTTCTGCACAGGCCAAGATGTAATACACCGGCAGCGCATAGGATACCGCTGGCATAGATAATTTTACGATTTCAGCCCCCATTTTTTCATAGGTGTGAACCGCGTTTTGCAGCGCTTTTTCTATCTGCGGGTTCACTCCTTTAAAATATTCTTTCACTATGCCGATAATAAGCTTTTCCGGTTTTTGAGTCAACTGCGGCCAAGTCGGTTCCTTTTGACCTATACTGGTGGAATCCATCGGATCTTGACAGCTAATGGCGTCGAATACCAGCGCTGTATCTGCTACACTTTTACAGAGCGGCCCGATCTGATCCAAGCTGGAAGCATAAGCAATCAATCCGAAACGGGAAACAGTGCCATAAGTCGGTTTCAGTCCTACCAGTCCGCAAAATCCCGCAGGCTGGCGAATAGAGCCTCCGGTATCGGAACCCAGAGCGTAGGCCGCCAGATTGCCCGCTACTGCTGCAGCACCGCCGCCGGAACTTCCTCCTGCCACACAATCTATATCAAAAGGATTTACTGCGCCGCCGTAACAGGAAGTTTCGCAGGAGGAACCCATGGCAAACTCGTCCATATTTGTTTTTCCCAATAACACCGCGTTTTGCCGCTTCAGCGTCTGCCAAACAGACGCATCATAAATCGGTGTATATCCCTGCAAAATTTTTGAGCAGCAGGTCGTTTCTACTCCCCGGGTCGAAATATTGTCTTTCAAGGTCATCGGAATTCCTTCCAGCGGAGAAAGAATTTGACCTGCCGCGAGCTTGTGATCCACAACGGCGGCAGTTTCAAGTGCCCGCTCTTCCGTAACACGGACATAAGCGTTAAGAACGCCGTTATCTCGGGCAATCCCATTCAGATACGCCCGAGTCAATTCTATACAGCTGATTTTCTTCTTCTGCAAAAGGCTGTTCAGTTTTTCAATCATGCCTGTCATCGCCTCCTCCCTATCTGCTTTTATGCACCGGGAAATACCCGTTTTCTCCGCCGCCAACATTTTGAAGGATCTCTTGTATCGGGTAAGACTGCTCTACTTCATCCTCTCGGAATACATTGGACAATCCGTCCAAACCTTCGTACACTTCTGCCTGAGCCCCTGCGGTATTGATTGTATCTGCAAAGGCCAAAATTTCAGCCATATCTTTTGTCAACTGTTCCAACTGCTCTTCCGGAACATAAAGCTTACTTAAAACCGCAATCTCCAGAATTTCTTCTTCTGTAATCATCCTCTTTTCCTCCTAACGCAGTCTGATATGTACTTCCTGCAACTGCCGTAGCGTTACGGGGCTGGGGGCCCCCATCAAAAGATCCTGCCCACTGCTATTCATCGGAAAAGCGATGACTTCTCTGATATTTTCCTCACCCGTCAAAAGCATCACTATCCGGTCGATTCCTGGAGCCATACCTGCATGGGGAGGCGCTCCATATTGAAATGCCCGGTACAAAGAGCCAAATTTTTCTTTTAATACCGATTCATCGTACCCGGCGATGGCAAAAGCCTTACGCATAATGTTCAAATCATGGTTGCGTACTGCGCCGGAAGACAGCTCAACTCCATTACAGACAATGTCGTACTGATAAGCTAAAATCTCCATCGGATCCTTTTTTTCCAACGCCTGCAATCCACCTTGAGGCATGGAAAAAGGGTTATGAGTAAAGCCAATTGCGCCACTTTCCTCATCCTTTTCGTACATTGGGAAGTCCACAACAAAGCAAAAACGAAATGCGTCTTTTTCCAGCAAAT
>Ga0129314_1001080_pt1 | contig 21440 bp, 18 predicted proteins | sample O1111metagenome_FD_94431 | JGI IMG/M metagenome (GOLD analysis project Ga0129314, IMG submission 94431) | Orangutan individual fecal microbial communities from fecal samples from Wisconsin, USA - O1111 metagenome | ecosystem: Host-associated > Mammals > Digestive system > Large intestine > Fecal... | reverse complement strand
CAAGGGTAGATTCTGCAATCATGGGTTCTGCCAGTACGGGGATTTCCACCTCGTCTACGAAGTTGAAGATGATCTCCACCTTCTGTCTGCGCTTGCCGTCAGACTTGTCCGGTGCGTGTGATGATCTTCTTGATGTGCTCGTTGACGATTGTCTGCGTCAGCTCTGTGACATCCACATACTTTTTCGTCAGCGCAATGAAAGTATCCAGATCGTCGCCCATTGCCTGCCGCTGCTTGACCCATTCTTCCGTCGTTTCAATTTCGAGCTTTAACCGTTCCTGCTCCGCTTCATAATCAGAAGTCATCTTCTTATACTTCTCCTTACTGATCTCGCCGAGGGCATAATGCTTTGCGGCAAGCACAAGCAAAACTGTTTTTTGAAAATGAAGTTGAATACAGCCGTACAGAGTGTACGGCGTGTACGGCAATTTTGAAGTCCGGTTCTCATTTTCAATACGGCAGCGGATTGACTACCTCAATGCCCATAAAGCCACGCACCCGCTTGCCGCCGACGTGGACATTGTTGGTGGCCTCCACGTTATAAAGCCGCTCATTTTGTGCAAGCTCAGAGCTGACCCGGTTGGCGGACATGGGCTTCTGCGCGTTATGACGGCAAATATCGACATTACCGGCTTGAAGCATACCCTCACAGAAGCGAAATCCTCTTTCGCTCCGGCAATGATTTATCTTTTAGCCGCCGAAGTCAACCGGCATGAGGAATTTCGCACTTCTATGGATGAAGAAGGGCGTGTCGGAGTATTTGATACCATGCACCCAAGCTATGCGGTTTTTCACAAGGAAGCAGAAACCTTTTCCTGCCTTTGGACGCAGTTTGATTCGGATTATCGGACTTTTCTGCAAAACTATGATCACGATATTCAGCAATATGGGGCAATGCTGGGAATTGCGCCTAAGCCCGATATGCCGAGCAATGTGTTTGATATCTCCAATATTCCATAGACAAGCTTTTCCGGGTTTAATCTCAATTTGCCGAAAGGCGCTGCTTACTTGCTGCCGATTTTCACCTTGGGGAAATACTTCCGTCAGGACGACCGCTTCTTCTTCCGATTTCCGTACAGGTACATCATGCGGTGTGCGACGGCTTCCACGTGTGCAGATTTCTGAATGAGCTGCAGGAGCAGGCAGACCGGTTTGAAAGGCTAAACGATATTGATTGCAGCAAGTGCATTTGTTCCGACATAGGCAGAAACGAAAATACCGTCAATAATGGTATAAACGGTGTTAAACAGTGATGTCAGATAAGTCGGAATGATAAATTTTAGAAGCGTTCCGAAACGCACCTCTTTTTCAGAGGCAAAAACCAAAGTGTTTCCCATAATAGTTCCCTCCTGCTACTATCTTAAACCTTCAAGTTACTTGAACGTCAATATATTGAAAGCCCCTACCTTTATTCACGAGTGCAGCACTCGCAAACACTGCCGCAGGAACGACGCGGACTTACCGTTCCTGCCGATATGCGTTCAGCGTTTCCGGAATCCAGTGTTCTTTGGCAAAAGCAATCGTCTCGATACGTGACTTTTTTAATGAGCGAAGAAGTGACTGCCGGTTTCCCAAATGACTTAGCCAAACACTTGGCACACATTCAAAAATCGCACCGTACCGGCGCAATCATCAGTCGTTTTCTGCTCTGTGCACAGGAAAATGGAAAGATATATGATTTCTATAAGACTTTTGTGGAAATCCTGCCGGAAGCGATGAAATAGCAAACTCCCTCATGTTTCAGAAAAAACATGAGGGAGTTTACTGCGTGATGCTTGCCTTGCACACCAGAATCTGTCGGCTAACAGTTATAAGTTTGAATTAGTTCCTTATCACTGTTAAGCCAGGCTTTTGGAGGATTTTATTAAAACACTGTAACCTCTGTTAAGAGGTCATAATTTATTGATATTCAAATTATCGTTTATCGGCCTGTGTGACTTGAAGCGAATCTTACTTCGTCAAATTGATGAAGTAAGATTTTCTATCCCTAAAATCGGTTTCAAAGGTAAAAAGCATCTTTATTTTGCGTAAAACAATTTTTTCTGCGCTCGGCGAAGGCAGAAAAAAGTCTCTTTTCCATTGGCGATGCTTCTCTTTGAATCGTGCGAACAAACCGTTATTTTTCGGCAGCGATCTTCTGATCCCCAAAAATACCGGCACAGGCAATGGCTCTTTGTGCTTGTTGCATGCCAATTTTCTAATCCTGACATCTTATCGCCAAAGAAAAAGATAGGAGAAAAACGAAATGCTTTTCTCCCATCTTTTTGTCTGATTAGTTGACTACGTTCTGCGGACAACCCTTGGCAAAAGCTTCTACATTTTCTTCGGTAATCCGCAAAAGCCGGATCCGCGCCTCTTTGGTTGCCCAACCGATATGTGGCGTAAAGTAGATATTCCGTGCCGAAAGCAAAGGATTATCCGCCTTGGGCGGCTCGGTCGAAAGCACATCCACCGCCGCCGCGGCAATCACACCATGATTCAGTGCGTCAGCCAAATCCTGTTCAGCAACCACCGGTCCGCGGGAGGTATTGATCAGCATGGCGGACGGCTTCATTTTTGAAAGAAAATCCCGGTTAATCATCCCCTGCGTCTGGGGGGTCAGCGGACAGTTTACGCTGATGTAGTCCGCTTGGGCGCACAGCTCATCAAGGCCGACCCAGCTAAAATTTTTTCGGTTTTCCTGTCCTTTCATCGTGCGGGAGTTGGCAATCACCCGCATGCCGAACGCCGCGGCAATGTCCGCCGTTTTCTGCGCCACATTGCCAAAGCCCACAAAGCCGATGGTCTTACCGGCCAGCTCTGTCTGAGGGGCCACCATATAGGAAAAATCAAGGCTTTGGGCCCAGTCGCCCTTCTGCACGCTTTTTGTGTGTTCAAGCACATGGTTTGCATGCTGCAGCAAAAACGCAAAAATCAGCTGCGCCACCGAATCGGTACTGTATGCCGGAACGTTGCACACCACAATTCCCCGCTCCTTAGCTGCGGCAGTATCCACAATATTATAGCCGGTTGCCAGAACGCCGATCATTTTCAGCTGCGGCAGGTTTTCCATGGTCTGACGGTCCAGCACGGTCTTATTGGTCAAAAGCACGTCGGCGTCAGCCGCGCGCTCCAACAATTTTTCCGGCGCTGTCCTGGGATAGCAAATCACTTCGCCGAACCGCTCAAGTCCCTCCCAGCTCAAATCGCCAGGATTTGCGGCAAAACCGTCCAAAATTACAATCTTCATTTTTTCGCACCTTTTTCCTTTTCCGAAATAAACTGATCCATTGTATAACTGCTCAGCTGCTGCCGTAAATCCTGTGACAGCTTTTCAAATACGCATTGGAACGTACACGTCCCCTCTTTCTCCCTTGTGCATTGGTAATTTCCTTTGACACAGCGGGCAATATGTATCGGGCCTTCGATCGCCTCCACGATATCGCACAACGAAATTTCCCGGGGCTTTTTTGCCAATTCATACCCGCCGGCCGCGCCTTTATAGGAAAGAATCAGCCCCGCAGCTACCAGTTTCCGCAGAATTTTCAGCGAAAAGCGCACTGTCACACCCGAGGCTTCCGCCAAAGCGCTTGCATCGATCCGCCCGCCGCTGGATGCCAATTCGTAAACAATGCGAACTGCGTAGTCCGCCTCCAATGTCATCTGCAATTCCATTCACGCTCCTTTGAGAAAAACAACAGCAGCCTGTCAATCCAAAAAGTCCTTGAGTTTCTTGCTTCTGCTGGGATGACGCAGCTTTCTCAGCGCTTTGGCCTCAATCTGGCGGATCCGCTCCCGGGTCACGTTAAATTCCTTGCCCACTTCTTCCAAAGTTCGGCTTCTTCCGTCTTCCAGACCAAAACGCAGCCGCAGTACCTTTTCTTCTCTGGGCGTCAATGTTTGCAGCACATCGCTGAGTTGTTCTTTCAAAAGCGTGTGAGAAGCTGCCTCTGCCGGAGCCGGCGCGTCATCGTCGGGGATAAAGTCTCCCAGATGGCTGTCTTCTTCCTCACCAATAGGCGTTTCCAGGCTCACCGGCTCCTGGGCAACCCGCATAATTTCGCGCACCTTGTCTACCGGCATATCCAGTTCCTTGGCGATCTCATCCGCCGTCGGCTCATGGCCGTTTTTATGCAGCAGCTGGTTGGAAACTTTCTTGACTTTGTTGATGGTCTCTACCATATGCACCGGAATGCGGATGGTCCTTGCCTGATCCGCGATGGCGCGGGTAATCGCCTGGCGGATCCACCAGGTGGCATAAGTGGAAAATTTAAAGCCCTTGGTATGGTCGAACTTCTCCACAGCTTTGATCAAGCCCAGGTTTCCCTCCTGAATCAGATCCAAAAACTGCATTCCCCGTCCCACATAGCGTTTGGCAATACTGACGACCAGCCGCAAATTCGCCTCTGACAGGCGTTTTTTCGCGTAATCATCCCCCTGTGCCATCCGCTGTGCCAGTTCGACCTCCTCTTCCGAGCTCAAAAGCGGCACCCTGCCGATCTCTTTGAGATATACCTTAACCGGATCGTCGATATTCACCCCCTCGGCGGGAGGTGCTTCTTCCTCCTCCGAAGCGGCAGACACCGGAATGGTGTTCAGATCCAGATCAATGTCCGGCTCCAAGTCTTCAATGATTTCAATATTCAGCCCTTCCAACGTGTCGTAAAGCTTATCCACCTTTTCCACGTCGAAATCCAGTTCTTCCAGTGCATCCGTAATCTCCTTGGTGGTCAATTTCCCTTTGGATTTGCCCAATTCGATCAGATCTTTGATGACCGATTTTTTGTCCTGTGCTGCCATAGATTGCTCTCCCATTTCTCCTCGCGAAAAAATTTCTCGCCTGTCCGCCCCGCGAAGCCGGCGAACGGCATATCCCAAACCGGTAACCTCTGCCTGCCAAAGGCCCGGAAGTATTCTTTTATCCTTTCAGCACGCCAGCGCAAAGCGTTTTACACAAAGTACTCGCTATTTCTTCTTCGCCGCCAGATCTGCCACATATTGTTCCAACTGTCCGCGGTCCATCTGCCGAAGCTGCTCCGGTGTTTTTTTCCTTTTTCCTGCCAGGATGGTTTCCAGATAATCCTGCGCCTCTTTGGGCGTTGCCCGTGATGATGCCGGATCTGCTAAAATCCCAGCAACTTTCCCCATCTGTTCTTCGCTCAGTTGTTCCGACAGCGCAATGAGCTCCACCGACCGGTTTTGAGCCAGCCGCTCGCAAATTACACGGAAAATTTCCCGATTGAAGTCGGTCAAAAAATCCTCCGGCGTTATTTTCTCCAAAATCAGGCGGCAATAGTCAGGGTTTTTTAGTAAAACGCCAATCAACCGTTCCTCCGCCAACGCCTCCTTTAAATGGGCAGCCCGCTGCGGATCCCGCCTATCCTGGGGACCTGCTGCAAATACCGTCAAATCCCGCGCCTGTTTTTTCTCGGCATTTTTCGCCTGCTGGCGAATGGTATAATCAATCTGTACCATCAGTGGGTCTTTGGAAACCCCCAGCTCCGCAGCAACTTTTGCCACATAAACGTCCCGTTCAATCGGATTGCGGATGCCCGCCATAAACTGGGCAAATTCCTTTAAAAAGCCCACCTTTCCGTCCGGCGAATCCAAATCGTACTTTTGCCGCAGCTTGCCAATTTCGAACTCCATGGCGCTCCCCGCTCCTTCCAGCAGCAGCCGGAACCGGGTAGCGCCGAATTTTTTGATGAATTCATCCGGATCCTTGGCGTCTTTCACCTTCAGAACCCGCACCTTCAGCCCGATTTCGCCAAACATATTGATGGCGCGGTTCGTGGCCTTCTGCCCGGCACCGTCGGCGTCGTAGGCAATAACCACCTCGTCCGCATACTGGGAAATCATCCTCGCCTGCTCTGCAGTCAGCGAGGTTCCCAACGTTGCCACTGCATTGGCAAATCCCGCCTGATGCAGCGCCACCACATCCATATAGCCTTCTGCCAGGATCAGCGCCGGTTCCTTGGTGCCTTTGGCAAAATTGAGCGCAAACAGGTTTCGGCTTTTTTTAAACACCGGCGTATCCGGCGAATTAAGATATTTTGGGCCCTTTCCTTCCATCACCCGGCCGCCGAAAGCGATGACATTGCCCCGGATGTCGATAATCGGAAAAATCACCCTGCCCCGGAATTGGTCGTAATAGCTGCCGCGGGCGCTTTTTACGGCGATGGCCGCGGCAGTCAGTTCATCCATCCGAAATCCCTTTCCCAACAGATGCTTGATGGCCGCGTCCCAGCTTTCCGGCGCAAATCCCAATCCAAAATGCCGGATGGTCCTGTCAGAAAGCCCCCGTCCTCTCAGATAATCCAGCCCTTTTTTCCCCGCCGGAGAAATCAGGCATTGATGGTAAAAACGGGCGGTCTCCCGATTGATTTCCAGAATTCTGGTTTTTAACTTCGCGTAGCTGTCATCATATCCGTCCTCCGGCATGGCAAGACCCGCCCGCTGCGCCAAAAATTTGACCGCCTCAATATAATCCAGATTTTCCATCCGCCGTACAAAGGTGACAACATCTCCGCCGGTGCCGCAGCCAAAGCAGTAAAAAGACTGACTGTCGGGGTAAACAGTGAAAGACGGGGTTTTTTCGGAATGGAACGGACACAGGCCCACCAGGTTTCGCCCACGCCGCTTCACGTTGACATAGGAGCTAACCACTTCTTCAATATCGTTGCGCTCTTTGAGTTCCCCGATAAATTGTTCGCTCAACATCCGTTCATTCCCCCTTTCCCACGATGCGTTTTTCGCCGGACGATTCCTTTTTATTCACTGATTCCCTGCCAGCTTTTGGGAACAAACAACTCAGTGTAAAGATGAATGGCAAACCGGTCGCTCATACCGGAAATATAATCGCACACCGCCGTGTGGATTCCTTCCCGCCCCCATACACTCCGATACTCTGTTGGGAGTTTTTCCCCGTGGTCAATAAAATATGCATACAGGCTTTTTACCACGTTTTCCGCCTTGGTTTCCTCACTTTTCGCCACCGGATTGGTATAAACCGCTTCGAACAGAAACTGCTGCAGCTGCAAAAAAGCCCGCTGGGTTCCGGAATCCATGGCGATGGTCTCTTTACTGTTCTCAATGACAGAACTGACCAACGCCGCGATACGCTGGTTTTTTTTGCGCCCCAGCGACCATTTGACCTCCCATGGGAGATCCTCCTCATTCAATACTCCGGCCCGAACAGCGTCATCCACATCGTGATTCATATAGGCAATCTTATCCGAAAAGCGAACCAGCCGCCCCTCCAATGTCGCCGCTTCCTGCCCGGAAGTGTGGCAGCGGATGCCGTCCCGCACCTCCCAGCAAAGATTCAGTCCCCGGCCGCCATTTTCCAGCCTTTCCACCACCCGCACGCTTTGCAGATAATGCTTGTATCCTCCGGGACAAATCTCATTTAACGCTCGTTCACCCGCATGTCCGAAAGGGGTATGACCCAAATCATGCCCCAATGCAATGGCCTCGGTCAGGTCTTCGTTAAGCCGCAGAGCCCGGGCAATCGTGCGCGCAATCTGCGCTACCTCCAGCGTATGGGTCAGCCGGGTACGGTAATGGTCTCCCTCCGGGCTTAAAAAAACCTGCGTTTTATGCATCAGCCGGCGAAAGGATTTACAGTGGATAATGCGGTCGCGATCCCGTTGGAACGGGGTACGGATCGGGTCCTCCTCTTCCGGCCGTTCTCTGCCTTTGGTGCGCTGAGACAATACCGCTCTGGCAGAAAGATACTGCGCCTCCTGCTGCTGGGTCTGCTCCCGAACCGTCATAGGCCCCCTCCTTTTTGGACAAGCTTCTAAAGATATAGTACGAAATAAGAGAAAAAAAACCTGCTTTTCTGCGAAAAAAATTTTAAAACATTCAAAAAAAGCGTCTATTTTCTTCGATTTCTCACCCTATTTTACTGCTCAGATTTCGTAAATCAGCAATGCCGTTTGGCAGCTGTCCTTCGGCCAAATAGGACAAAACCGTTTCGGACTCTTTCCTTCCAAAACACAAACAAGCAGGAGTTTATTCCAGATCCGCGCAAATTTCTTTTACTGTCTGCGGCAGAACGCTGGCCGCGGTCAATTCGGTGATTTCTTTTTGAAAAGCGGGCACCTTATCCGAAGTCATCATCAGCCTCAAACGCACCTGGGCGCCAAAATCCGATTCCAGGGTCTGGGCATTATATCGAGGAAGCAAATAGCTGATTTTTCCATACCAGTCATAGCCAAAGCACAACTCCAGCACCGTGCAGGGATTCATATGCCGACGCATTGCCGCGTCCACCGCCAGCTTGGCGCCGCGGGAATAAGCCCGCACCAAACCGCCTGCGCCCAGCAGGATACCACCAAAATAGCGGGTGACGACCACCGCTACATCGGTAAGACCTTCCCGTTCCAACACTTCCAGCACCGGTACACCGCCCGTGCCCTGCGGCTCCCCGTCGTCGCTCATGCGTTTGACGCCGCTTTCCCGCAGAATATAAGCGAATACGTTATGGGTGGCCTCCCGATGTTCTGCTCGGATACGGGATAAAAAATCCAGCGCCTCCGCTTCATCCTTCACCGGCGCAATGTGCCCGATAAACTGGGATTTTCGTTCGACAAACTCATCGCTGGCATAGCCTGCCACTGTCTCGTAGGGTTGGAACAAAACGCTCACCTCTCTTTGTTTTTGGGTAAAGCAAAAGCGGTACATTCCTGCACCGCTTTGTCTTTTTATTTCACGAAAATACGACTTACTCCGCTTTAGTGCCTCTGTTGAAACGTCTGTTGAATCTGTCAACACGGCCGCCGGTATCCACCAGCTTCTGTCTGCCGGTAAAGAACGGATGGCATTTGGAGCAAATTTCAACCCGGATGTCCTTTTTAGTGGAACGGGTCTCAAATTCTGCACCACAAGCACAACGAATGGTCGTTTTTTCGTAGTTGGGATGGATTCCTTGTTTCATTGGGTAAGTCACCTCTTTCTGCTATGCACGGATTAACAGATTTATGATAGCACATCAAAAGAACAAAAGCAAGCTTTTTCTTTCATATGTTTTTTCCTTTCGTCCAGGAATACCTGACTGCCTAAAATGGCACACATACCTCCGGGCAACTGGTGAGGGTATATGCCCTCCGGCAGCTTTTGCACGGCAACCTGTGGGAAAAATCGTACAGAATTGGAGCCGCTGGACTGGCCCAGCGGCTCCGTTCTTTTCGCGCAAAAATATTTCTAAATTTTTTACAATGGATTCTTGAGATTTTGCCATATGGTTCTTCTGCCGGTTTATCTGGCGGACTGTAAAGACAATTTGCCTTGCCGCTCTGCCATGTTATCCTTCTTTCCCTTCTAATCCGAAAAAATGATTGCCGAAAGGCCACAGAAGATACACTGCTCTTAGAAAAAAGATTTCCAGGGACGGCGGGATATTTTGTCAAACATAGAATATCAAAATCCCATCAGCCGGGTCATCTGCACTTTCAGCTGTGCTTCCAGATCCTCGGCTTCGGCCCGGCTTTGCCCCTTAACCATAAAGTAGACCTTGATTTTCGGCTCTGTACCGGAGGGGCGCACCACAATCACATTGTCGCCCTCCAGGCCGTATTCCACCACATTGGAGTGGGGCAGATGAATCGGCTGCTGCCCGGCGGCGGATTTTTTCACCGACGCCTGGTAGTCGGACATCCACAGCACCTTTTTGCCGCAAATTTCATCCGGCGCGTTTTTGCGCAGATCTTCCATGATCTCGCGCATACGCTCCATTCCGGAAGCTCCCTCGCAGGTAAAGCTGGATTGCGTATTCAAATGCATGCCGTATTTTTCATACAGCCCGAACAGAACGTCCGCCAATGTTTTGCCCTGCTTTTTATAATAGGCAGCCATTTCACAGATGAGCATGGAAGCGTCCACCGCGTCCTTATCCCGGACATAGCCGCCGGACAGATAGCCATAGCTCTCTTCAAAGCCGAATATGTACCGGTCCTGTTCGCCGTTTTGCGCCAGCCGCCGGATTTGCTCGCCGATATACTTAAATCCGGTGAGGATATTCACCACCTCAAAACCATAGGTTTCGGCCAGCCGATCAATCATGGAGGTCGTCACAATTGTCTTGACCACAATGGGATTTTGGGGCATAGTACCCAGCTCGATGCGGGAGCTGGCGATGTAATCGGTCAGCAGCACGCCAACCTCGTTGCCAGTCAAAAGCAGATAGCTGCCCGCATGCGGCACTGCAATGCCCACACGATCGCAGTCCGGGTCGGTGGCCAACAGCAGATCCGGCTTTTCGGTTTCGCACAAATCCAGGCCCTTCTGCAGCGCTTCCCGGATTTCCGGATTGGGATAGGGGCAGGTGGGGAAGTTTCCGTCCGGCAGTTCCTGCTCTTTCACCGGGACCACATCCCGGATACCGATGCGGTCGAGAATCGCCCGCACGCACATATTTCCGGCGCCGTTTAACGGCGTATACACTACCTTCATGCCGCTGTCCGCACAAATACCTTTGCGGATCGACTGGCTTTCCACCGCGTCCAGGTACCGGTCAATGACCTCCTGCTTGATATACTGGATTTTGCCCTGGCCCAAAGCCTGGGCAAAATCCGCGACCTTCACACCGTCAAAAATATCAATCCGGCCGATTTTTTCCAGCACTGCGCCCGCCGCCTCGTCGGTCATTTGGCAGCCGTCCGGCCCGTAGGCCTTGTAGCCGTTGTATTTAGCGGGATTGTGGCTGGCGGTGACCATGACGCCTGCCTGACATTTCAGATCCCGCACTGCGAAGGACAAAGCCGGTGTCGGCATCAGCTGGTCATACAGATAAGCGGTAATCCCGTTGGCCGCCATGACCCGGGCGGTTTCTTCGGCGAACAGCCGGGAATTGATGCGCGAGTCATAGGAAATGGCAATACTGCTCTGCGGATATTTCTCATTGAGATAATCCGCCATGCCCTGGGTCGCCTTGCGAACGGTATAAATGTTCATCCGGTTGGTCCCGGCACCCAGTACACCGCGCAGCCCCGCAGTACCAAAAGCCAGCTCCTGATAGAACCGGTCAAAAATTTCTTCGTCCTGATCTTTTATGCTCAGCAATTCTTCCTTCAGCGCCGAATCCTCCAACGGAAAGTCCAGCCAACGCTGATACTGCATTTTTTCTGTCATACTGATCGCCTCCGACTTTTAGTGGAATATCGTTGTCCGTTTTTTATCAGTATAACGCATTTACGAAATTTTCTCAACAGTTTTTTAGAAAGACTGCCCAAATCCAGCAGATAAAATCATTTCTTTCATGGACATTTTACCCTTTTTTACCCAAAATCCATAGAAATCCCACTTCAAAGGCAGAAATCCGACAGATCGCTGGCCAGTTTCCAAAAAATGCGGTATACTGTTGATATCGTTTGATTGGCAGGTGTTTTTATGTTTTACTCGGTCAACAGTTCGGGACTTTTGGGGCTCTCGGCTTATCCGGTCCGGGCGGAAGTGGATTTCTCCCAATCCATGCCTGCTTTTGAGATTGTGGGACTGCCGGGAACGGCGGTCAAGGAATCCCGGGATCGGGTGCGCTCCGCTATTCGCAACTGCGGTTTCGCCTTTCCGGTGGGTAAGATTATCGTCAATCTCTCTCCCGCCGACGTGAAGAAAGATGGCGCACTGTACGATTTGCCCATTTTCCTCGGCGTACTCAAGGCGGGCGGTATGCTGGACGCAGACCTTGCAGACAGCGCTTTTTTCGGAGAACTGTCTTTATCCGGCGAGGTGCGGCGGATCAACGGCGCGCTGCCGCTGGTGCTGGGCGCCCAAAAACAGGGGCTGCGCCGGGTTTTCCTCCCGCAGGCCAACGCTTCCGAGGGGGCGCTGGTTCGAGGAATCGAGGTATATGGCCTATCTCACGTCAAACAGCTGCTGGACTGGTATCAAAAAGGAGAAGCCCTTTCCCCGGCCGTCAGCAGTACGGCTTTGCCAAGTGAAAATCTGCCTGATCTGGATTTCGCCGATGTCAAAGGCCAGGCCGGCGCCAAACGAGCGCTGGAGGTGGCCGCGGCCGGCGGGCACAATTTATTGATGATCGGCTCTCCCGGCGCAGGCAAATCCATGCTGGCCAAACGGTTGCCTTCTATCCTGCCGGAAATGACCTTCGAGGAATCCATTGAAACCACCAAAATCCATTCGGTGGCCGGGCTTTTATCGGAAGAAAGCGCATTGATTACCCAGCGGCCGTTCCGCGCGCCGCATCACACCATCTCCCCGGCGGGGCTATCCGGCGGCGGAAGTATCCCCCGGCCCGGAGAAATTTCTCTGGCCCACAACGGGGTACTGTTTTTGGATGAGCTGCCTGAATTTTCCCGGGACGCCATGGAGGTGCTGCGCCAGCCGATGGAGGATGGACAAGTGACGATCTCCCGGATAGCCGGAACCCTGACCTATCCCTGCGCCATGATGGTGGTCGCCGCCATGAATCCCTGCCCCTGCGGTTATTTTGGTCATCCGGTACGGGAGTGCAGCTGCTCTGCCGGAGCGGTCAGCCGCTATCTGGCCCGGGTATCCGGCCCGCTTTTGGACCGGCTGGATTTGCATGTGGAGGTGGCGCCGGTGGAATACCAGAATCTGGTCTCCACCCGGCCGGAAGAATCTTCTGCCGCCATTCGCAGCCGGGTCAACCAGGCCCGCAAAATTCAGCAGGAGCGGTATCAGTCTATCGGCATCTCCTGCAATGCCAAGCTTCCCGCCCCGGCGGTCAATCGCTTTTGCCCTCTGGATGACGGGGCATCCGCCCTGCTGTCCCGGGCGTTTGAAACCATGGGGCTTTCTGCCCGGGCTTATGACCGTATTTTAAAAGTATCCCGCACCATCGCCGATCTGGATAAAGCGGAAGTCATCAGCCGGCGCCACATTGCCGAAGCGGTGCAGTACCGCAGCTTGGACCGCAAATATTGGTCCAGATAGGAGGTTTTTTATGCAATATATCATTCGGGGAAAATCGTTCGTCTTTACCACTGAAATCCGGGACAATACAACTCTGCGCAAAAGCTTTTTTTCGCTGGCCCGGCAGACCTTTGATCTGGACTTTGAGCCGTGGTATCAATGCGGCGGCTGGCAGGACCGGTATCTGCCCCACGCGCTGGTCTGCGGAGAGCAAGTGGCAGCCAATGTATCGGTCAACCGGATGGATTTTCAGCTGGACGGTCGACGCCGAACCTATCTGCAGCTGGGCACCGTCATGACCCATCCGGATTACCGCGGCATGGGATTGTCCCGCTTTTTGATGGAATGGATTCTGCAAAACTGGGCTGACCGCTGTGACGGGATTTATCTGTTTGCCAATGACACGGTATTGGATTTTTATCCCAAGTTTGGATTCCTCCCAGCCGCGGAGGCACAGATTTTTTCCCCATCCTCCCCGCAACAGCCTATTCCCCTGCGCCGGATCAATCCTGACAACCCCAAAGACCGGGCGCTTTTGATCCAATCCTACCGCCGTTCCAACCCCTTTTCTGCTTTTTCCATGGAAAACAACGAAGGATTGCTTTTGTTCTACGCACTGGGTCCTTTCCGGCATTTTCTTTATACGCCTCCCGAAGAAAATGCGGTTGCCATTTTAGAAGAGGACGGCGACACTTTATTCTGCCACGAACTGCTGGGTGAATGGAGCGGCAGTCTATTCCAAACGTTAAATCGTCTGACGCAGCCCCGTATCCGCAAGATCGGGCTGGGCTTTACCCCGAAGGACACGCTGCCCGGACAGATTTGGCAGTCGGGCAAAGATCATTTGTTTGTACTGGGCAAAAAAGAAAATCCCTTTGCAGCGCGAAAACTGTTTTTCCCTTTGATTTCCCACGCATAAAAATGAAAAGGCGGCTGTAAATGCTGCCTTTTCATTTGATGGAATCTCTTTCTATTTTATTTTGTTCCCATACCGGCAGGCAGAAGCCGCAGCATTTTTTGCCTGTTCACATTCGATTTTTCCACTGCATAAGCCAGTATAATATCATAAATAAGACGGAGGCTTTTAACCTCCGTCTTATTTATGATATTTCCCGCCGCTTAAAATCTGATAGCCACGGTAGACCTGCTCCAGCAGCACCACCCGCGCCAGCTGGTGGGGAAATGTCATCCGGGACATGGACATCCTTCGGTCCGCCCTCTCTTTCACCGCCTGGGATAGCCCGAAAGAACCGCCGATTACAAAAATCACATCGGATTTTCCGCTGACTGCCGCCCGATCCAGCATTCTGGCCAATTCTTCAGAGCTTTGCAGCTTTCCCTCAATGCACAAAGCGACTACAAAACTGTCCGCCGCAATTTTGGATAAAATCCGGCGGCCCTCCGCTTCCAGCCCGGCGGCAATCTGTGCCGCAGACGGATTCTGCGGAAGCCGTTCCTCCTCGATTTCTACCGTAGAAAGCCTGCAGAAAGCGCTCAGGCGTTTTTGATATTCCACTGCCGCGTCCCGCCAATATCCTTCTTTCAGTTTTCCGACGCACACAATCGTCACTGCCTGCATTTTCTTCTCCCCCTCCAAAGCTTTCACCGGCCCGGTTCCGGGCAGCTATAAACGAATCATTCTGCCCGGCTCATATCGTGGCGCTACCTCCAGCTGATAATCTCTATCCCGCTGCATACCAGCCTGCATCAAGGATGACACCGACGTTTCCAGCGCCAAACTCGGCAGATTGTTTTCACGGCTTAAATGCCCCAGCACGATCTGCCTGGTACCCGACTGTACCAATTCCGGCAGAAACGCGGCACAGTCCAGATTGGAAAGATGGCCGCAGACACCGTCAATCCGGCGCTTAAGCGGATACGGGTAAAAACCGGCCATCAGCATATTTCGATCATAATTGGACTCCAGAAGCACCAGATCACAACCGCTGACCGCCTGCCGCACCATCGGGGTGACCATGCCCAGATCCGTCGAAACTGCTATCTTCTTGTCATCCCCGCTGACTGCCACATATCCAACGCTATGGGCACTATCGTGGGAGGTTTCAAAAGCTCCTATGTATAAATCGCCGACACAGACTCCCTGCATCGGCATTGGGACTGCTTTGGCCCCCGCGGGAAAGTAATCCCGATCCGCTAAAAAGTCCAGCACCTCATCAGTTGCATACACGGGGACCGGCAGTTTTTTTAAAAGCACCTTCAGCCCTTTGATATGATCGGTATGCTCATGGGTGATAAACACCGCGCCAATGCTTTCCCGGTCAATTTCCCGCATCTCCAGCGCTGCGAGAATTCCACGGCAGCTGATGCCCGCGTCGATCAATACGCCGCCAACGCCGCTGCCAATATAGGTACTGTTCCCGCTGCTGCCGCTGGCGAGCGTACAAAAACATGCCATTGCGCCAATCCTTTCTGTCCAAGTCCCGCTACCATCAAGTCGCCGCCCCAAGGCGAAGAAAAATAACCCGTTTTTTCGTTTTCTAAAAGAAATCGGCTCGGGCCATGGGCCAAAGCCGAAACCGTTTCAATCTATCCGATCGCCCGCTGCACGTCTGCGTCCGGCACCTCCATCTTTTCCATTCTGGCGCCCAGTCCGCGGAATTTTTCCACAACGCACTCATAACCCCGTTCAATATGGTAGATTTCCTCCACTTCCGTCTGGCCGCAGGCAATCAGACCGGCAATGATCAGCGCCGCACCAGCCCGCAGATCGGTGGCTTTTACCGGCGCACCGGTGAGGCTCTCTACTCCCTCTACCACTGCAACCTTTCCATCCACCTGAATTTTGGCTCCCATCCGCCGCAATTCATCCACATATTTATATCGGTTGTCCCACACGCCTTCGGTAATAATGCTTGTCCCCTCCGCAACGGAAAGCATCACCGCCATCTGGGGCTGCAAATCGGTTGGAAAGCCCGGATGCGGCAGGGTCTTCAAATTGATTTTTTTCAACGGGCCGCTGCGGGTAACGCGAACCGCATCATCAAACTCCTCCACCGTCGCGCCCGCCGCCACCAGCTTCGCCGTAATGGATTCCAAATGTTTGGGTATCACATTTTTGACCAAGACATCGCCGTTGGTAGCCGCCGCCGCGACCATAAAGGTTCCCGCTTCAATCTGATCGGGAATAATCGAATAGGTGGCGCCGTGCATATGCTCGACCCCGCGGATTTTAATCACATCCGTACCGGCGCCGCGTACATCAGCGCCCATGGAATTCAAAAAGTTGGCCAAGTCAACCACGTGCGGCTCTTTCGCCACATTTTCCAAAATGGTCAGCCCCTGTGCGCGGACAGCGGCCAGCATGACATTAATGGTTGCGCCAACGGTAACGCCATCAAAATAAATATGACTGCCCGTCAGCTGCTGGGCTTCGGCGCAGATCATGCCATGATCGATGGAAACATCCGCTCCCAAAGCTTCAAATCCCTTAATATGCTGATCAATGGGGCGCACCCCGCCGAAATTGCACCCACCGGGCATTGTCACCGCGCCTTTGGAATAACGCCCCAGCAGCGCACCCAAAAAATAATAAGAAGCGCGCATGTTCCGGGCAATATCAAACGGCACCGAAGGGGCAATAATATGGGTAGCATCGATTTCCACCGTTGTTTTATTGCGCATTTTAATTTTTGCGCCCAACTCCTGCAAGATCTGCAGGGAGATATTTACATCGTTGATGTTTGGGATATTCTCCAAAACACAAGGCTCTTCTGCCAATAAAACCGCAGGAATAATTGCCACCGCCGCATTTTTCGCACCGCTGATGACAACTTCACCTTCCAAACGGCTGGGACCTTCAATGAAAAATTTCTCCATTTCAGTCTCTCCTTTATCATCTTTCTCTCTCTGTTCCCCCATGGAAAACGCAGGAAATCCTGCGGGCATACCTCTAACAGTAGTATTATAGCACAGGCACCTGCAAAATAAAAGCCCAATTTTACAAGAAAAATATCTTCCTGCCGCCGCTTCCTTTCTTTGTGTTTTTTCGCTATTTTTTAACTTTTATGGACAAACCGGGACGCCCGGCACCGCAGTTTGAACTGTCAAAAAAACTTTTTTCCTCTGCGGCATTTGGGAAAGAGCCGTTGTTCCATTTCGTCCGGTTCAGGGCGGACTTCACCTTTAAAATCCTTCCCGGCAAAAATTTGGATATACGTTTTTGAATTTGTTTTTGCACTGTTTTTCTCTTTTGCCCAATTGTTAAAATGGGAAATATTTCTTGATACGCAAAAAGGCGCCCTTTTCATAGGGCGCCCTGGAAAACTTTTACTCTTTTACCGGCCCGGATAATAGGTTCCAATATATTTGGACGGGTCCATAAACCTTCCGTTGATAATAATTTCAAAATGGCAGTGGTTCCCAGAAGCATTGCCAGTCTGACCCACATATCCAATGATCTGACCTTGCTGGACATAATCTCCGTAAGACACCGCCAGCTGGCTCATATGGGCATACAGAGTATAAATCCCATTGCCGTGGCTGATCTTGACATGAATGCCATAAGCGTAGTACTGACGCACCGCCTTGACGACCGTTCCAGAAGCCGCCGCCCGGATTACCGTACCGCGGCTCGCTGCAATATCCATACCAGTATGGCCCCAATAGCCGTTAACTCCGCAGGAAAGATATCCACCGTCAACCGGCCAGATAAAGCCGCCGGAACTGCTGGAATATCCGCTTCCGGAACTGCTGCTGAGAACCTGAATCGGCTCGGCGGTACCCACCGTCACCACCTGGTCCACCGGCTCTTTGAGAACCGTCGAATCGATCTCGGTACGATCCGTTTCCAGACCGTTGACATAAACCACATCAGCAGTTACCAAACGCTTACCCAGCACACCGGAACTGCGAACAGCCCGATATCCTTTGGCATAATTGGCATCTACCACTTCTTCTGTTCCAAACGGGATATCCTCTTCGTAAACCTCTGTTACCGTGCGCTTTACCGTCAAAAAATTCACCTGATTGGAGACTAGAACCTCCTGGCCTACCAACAGGCTTTCCTCAATTCCCGGATTGAGCGCTTTGAGCTGAGAATAAGGAATATCCATTTTCTGCGAAATCAGGGTCGGCGCATCGCCCTCCTCAACCGTGTAGGTTACTTTCCCCTCCACTTCGGAGGTCAAAACTGCTTCCATTTCCTCCGGTTCCACCAAACTGCTCAACAAATACAAGCCCTTGGAAAGCTGGACATCCTGGACAAAATCCACCTGCTCGTTTTCATCTCCGGTGCGGTACTGATTCAGCATACTGTCAAGCAACGCGCGGACCGGCGCCGCATTTTCCACCGCACCGTAAAAGGTTCCGTCTACATACAGGCCACTGGCCTCGGTTATTTCATTACCGGAGGCTGCGATCAATTCATCGGCAATTTCGTTGACAGTGGAAAGCTCCTCTTTGTCGATAACCTTCAGCGTATATTTGGGGACCGTATCCAGCGGAGGCTGATATTCTTCATAAACAATACGGCTCTGCATCAGTTTTTCCGATTCGTCAAAATCCGATTCTTTTGCAATATAGCCGATCATCTTATCGTTATACTCCACCTCCAGCGCAAACTGAAGATTGGTATTTTGGTGAATGAGACTGACTAATATAATAAAGCTGACCACCGGCGCAACATAGTTAAAAACCGTGCCAAGTGTTTTGCACACAAGCCGCAGGCTCTCTCGCCATATCCGGCTTTCTTCTCTGCGGACCTCTTTTGGCCCCAATTCTTCCGCCAGCGCAAGGCGTTCTTCCTGACTCTGTTTCAGGCGCTGTACCTGGCGGTATGGACGCATGGCGTCATTCATGGCAAAACGGAATTTACGACCGACAAGGATCAGGCGTTTCTTGATCTTTAGCTGAAACCCCAGACGGGTACTGACAGCAAAACGGAATAAACGCTTTTTATAACGTCTGAAATAACGAATCAGCTGGACGCCAGTATAATAACAAAACCGATAACTTTTTAAGACGGCGTTCCACGCCATGTCCTGCAAAGAACGGTTTTCCGGCAGATGTTGTTTGGGCATTGTCATCTTTTTACCGGCATTCTGGCTGCTTTCCATGCATTCTTCTCCTTTCTTTCGCGGCACGATACTCCGCTTGATTCTTCCTTCATTATACACACTCTGACTTTTTAATCAACCGAATTCACAAAAATGTAAAAAAGTTGTGGTTAAATCCCACAAATATGTTTCTGAAATCCTCTATATAAATTGTGCAATATGAATCCAAATGTGTTTTTCTTGTGATGAACCCAAGTCTCGGGCAATTTGCAGTTTTTGGCTTTATTCCATGCAAAAATGGCGTTTTTCCCATCGGCACATGGCAACCTTCCGATTGAAAGACTCATCGCATTGGCCACCGCCATCATAGTTATCCCCTCTTTTGCCAGATCTTTCATCCGCTCCAGCATTGTTTGACTATTTCCGGATACAGTAAACGGTCCGGCTCATCAAACAGCATGATATCCGGATTCCTCGCCAGCGTGCTGACATCTGTTTGGGGCAGCGATTTTTCCCTTTTGACCCAAATCTCTCCGCCTTCAGGCTGTTCCTGCCAGCTCAACAGCAAAAAGGGGGATTTACACGATCCGGAGGGATTGTATCCATATTTTGTCAATCATCAAGCGTTTTGGGGAAATCGGATTCACGCCACTCTATTTTGGCGTTTTCCAAAGCCTTTTTGAAAGATTCATACAAAGGGGCAGTCAACTCAACCCGCTCTCCGTTGATGGGATGGAGAAAACGGCAGCGAAAGCAGTGGAGCGCCTGATGGGGGATGATCCTTAAGTCCCCGCCGTACCAAACGTCACCCGCCAGCGGATACCCCCAATAGGACATATGCACCCGGATCTGGTGCGTCCGGCCGGTCTCCAGCCAAAGCCTTGCCAGGCTATACCCGTCCCCTTCGGCAACAATCTCATAGTGGGTGATAGCAGGCTGCCCCTCCGGTGAAACCTCGCGCAAAATATGCACGGGATCGACCCGGCGGATCGGAGCGTCTACGGTCCCCAAGCGCTGTTGCGGGCAGCCGCAGAGAATGGCCAAGTATTCCTTTTCCACATTGCCGGCCAGCCGGGACGCCGTATAAGGATCCTTAGCCACCACAACAATGCCGGTGGTATCCTTATCCAAACGGTTGACCGGCCGGAATGGAAGCGCTGTCCCCTGGGCGGCAAATACATTGCCCAACGTATCGTTCTGATGCCTTTTCACGGGATGACAAGGCATATTCCAGGGTTTATTGAACACGACCAGAGACGCATCTTCATACAATACCGGAACCTTCGCCGCCAAAGGAGAAGTCTCCGTCTCTTTTTCCGACCAGCGCAGAATGATCCGGTCTCCGGTCCGCACCGAATCAACGGTACGGACCGGCCTTTCATTGCAAAACAGTCCCCACGGCCCATCCAGCCTTTTGAGTGTTTTAATCAGATGGTAGGAAACACCTTTCCCCCGGCGGAGAAAATCGTTGACGGTGCATCCGTCGAATGTGGCTGGAACCTCAAAGATCAATTCGCTCAAAGCTGTCCCTCCCTTTCTCTCAGTATACCAGACGGCCAAGCTTTTTTCTATGCAAAAAGGCGGCTGAAACAGCCGCCTTTTTATGTCTTCTCTTTTGTCTGGCCGCACAGAAGATCAGCGCGGATTAATCGCAGACCTTGACGCTCCATCCTTCCGGACCGGGGACGCGTCCCCACTGGATGCCAGTCAGCTGATCGTACAGCTTTTGAGAAATCGGACCGATTTTGCCGTCGCTCAGCTGCAGAACATGCTCGTCGATCTTCAGCTCCCCAATGGGGGAAATGACTGCCGCGGTGCCGCTGCCAAACGCCTCTTTCAAGCGTCCTTCCTTTCCGGCCTGCAGCAGTTCATCCACCGACAGGCGCCGTTCGCTGACCCGATAGCCCCAATTTTTCAAAAGCTCAATGCAGGACTTGCGGGTAATGCCGGGCAGGATGCTGCCAGTCAGCATCGGGGTTACAATCTCGTCATCAATCACAAAGAACACGTTCATCGCGCCGACTTCTTCAATGTATTTGCGCTCTACGCCATCCAGCCACAAAACCTGGGAATAACCCTGCTCGTGGGCTACCTCCTGCCCTTTTAACGAGCAGGCGTAGTTGCCGCCGGTTTTGGCCTCACCCATACCGCCGCGGACCGCCCGGACATATTTGGTTTCCACATAGATTTTAACCGGGTTAAAGCCCTGAGGATAATAGGCACCGGAGGGAGACAGTACAATCAAAAACAGGTAAGTTTTGGAAGAATCAGTGCCCAGTTTCGCCTCTGTCGCAATGACAAACGGGCGGATATACAAAGAAGTGCCAGGCGCATGCGGAACCCAGTCTTTATCCAGTTCCACCAGCTTGTGCAAAGCATCCAGGCAAAGTGCCTCGTCCAGCTGCGGAATGCACATCCGGTCATTAGAGCGGTTGATGCGCTTGAAGTTTTCATCCGGGCGGAACAGCAGAACCTGTCCCTCGTCACCACGGTAGGCTTTCAATCCTTCAAAAACCTCCTGGCCATAGTGGAGGCATTTGGCAAAAGGAT
>Ga0129314_1001077_pt1 | contig 21535 bp, 13 predicted proteins | sample O1111metagenome_FD_94431 | JGI IMG/M metagenome (GOLD analysis project Ga0129314, IMG submission 94431) | Orangutan individual fecal microbial communities from fecal samples from Wisconsin, USA - O1111 metagenome | ecosystem: Host-associated > Mammals > Digestive system > Large intestine > Fecal... | reverse complement strand
TTGGGACTGCTACCGCCGCTTTATCCAGATGTACTCCGACGTGGTCATGGAGGTGGGCAAGAAGTATTTCGAGCAGCTCATCGACGCCATGAAGGAGAAGAAGGGCGTGACGCAGGACGTGGAGCTGGACGCTGCCGACCTGAAGGAGCTGGCCATGCAGTTCAAGGCCGAGTATAAGGCCAAGATCGGCCAGGACTTCCCCACCGATCCCAAGGAGCAGCTGATCGGCGCGATCAAGGCCGTGTTCCGTTCCTGGGACAACCCCCGCGCCAACGTGTACCGCCGCGACAACGATATCCCCTACTCCTGGGGTACCGCCGTCAACGTCCAGTCCATGGCCTTCGGCAACATGGGCGACGACTGCGGCACCGGCGTTGCCTTTACCCGCGACCCTGCTACCGGCGAGAAGAAGCTGATGGGCGAGTTCCTGACCAACGCCCAGGGCGAGGACGTGGTGGCCGGCGTGCGTACCCCCATGCCCATCGCTGAGATGGCCGAGAAGTTCCCCGAGGCCTATGACGAGTTCGTCAAGGTCTGCGATATTCTGGAGGATCACTACCGCGACATGCAGGATATGGAGTTCACCGTGGAGCACGGCAAGCTGTATATGCTGCAGTGCCGCAACGGCAAGCGCACCGCGCCCGCCGCGCTGAAGATCGCCTGCGATCTGGTGGACGAGGGCATGATCTCCGAGCAGCAGGCCGTCGCCATGATCGATCCCCGCAACCTGGATACCCTGCTGCACCCCCAGTTCGATCCCAAGGCGCTGAAGTCCACCGAGCCTGTGGGCAAGGCCCTGCCCGCCTCCCCCGGCGCCGCCTGCGGCAAGATCGTGTTCACCGCTGAGGACGCCAAGGCCTGGGCTGAGCGCGGCGAGAAGGTGGTGCTGGTCCGCCTGGAGACCTCTCCCGAGGATATCGAGGGCATGAAGGCCGCACAGGGCATCCTGACCGTCCGCGGCGGCATGACCTCCCACGCCGCCGTTGTGGCACGCGGCATGGGCAAGTGCTGCGTCTCCGGCTGCGGCGCCATCAACATGGACGAGGCCAACAAGCAGTTTACGCTGGCCGGCAAGACCTATCACGAGGGTGAGTGGCTGAGCCTGGACGGCTCCACCGGCAGCATCTACGACGGCGCTATGCCCACCGTGGACGCCAGCGTGGGCGGCGACTTTGGCCGCATCATGGCGTGGGCTGACAAGTTCCGCCGTCTGCAGGTCCGCACCAATGCCGACACCCCCCACGACGCCGCCAAGGCCCGTGAGCTGGGCGCGCAGGGCATCGGCCTGTGCCGTACCGAGCATATGTTCTTCGAGGGCGACCGCATCGCCGCCATCCGCGAGATGATCTGCTCCGACACCGTGGAGCAGCGCGAGCGCGCACTGGCCAAGCTGCTGCCCATGCAGCAGGGCGACTTTGAGGGTATCTATGAGGCCATGGAGGGCTGCCCCGTTACCATCCGTTTCCTGGATCCCCCTCTGCATGAGTTCGTTCCCACTGAGGAGGCCGATATCGAGCAGCTGGCTAAGGACATGAACAAGTCCGTTGCTGAAATCAAGGCCATCATCGCCTCTCTGCACGAGTTCAATCCCATGATGGGTCACCGCGGCTGCCGTCTGGCTGTCACCTTCCCGGAGATTGCCGTCATGCAGACCCGTGCCGTCATCCGCGCCGCCATCAACGTGCAGAAGAAGCATCCTGAGTGGAAGATGGAGCCCGAGATCATGATCCCGCTGGTGGGCGAGGTCAAGGAGCTGAAGTACGTCAAGGATGTTGTGGTCAAGACCGCTGACGAGGAGCTGGCCGCTGCCGGTATGGACATGAAGTATCTGGTGGGCACCATGATCGAGATCCCCAGAGCTGCTCTGACCGCCGATGATATCGCCAAGGAGGCTGAGTTCTTCTCCTTTGGTACCAACGACCTGACCCAGATGACCTTCGGCTTCAGCCGTGACGACGCCGGCAAGTTCCTGGACGCCTACTACGACAAGAAGATCTACGAGAACGATCCGTTTGCCAAGCTGGATCAGGTTGGCGTGGGCAAGCTGGTGAAGATGGCTGCCAAGCTGGGCCGCGAGACCCGTCCCGAACTGCATCTGGGCATCTGCGGCGAGCACGGCGGCGACCCCGCTTCCGTGGAGTTCTGCCACAAGGTGGGCCTGGATTATGTGTCCTGCTCCCCCTTCCGTGTGCCCATCGCCCGTCTGGCCGCTGCTCAGGCAGCCATCAAAGAGATGGGGAACTAAGGAACCCGCCTTTATAAAAGCGCAAATTGCATAGCAAGCAGGTCCTCGGTCTTGGTGACCGGGGACCTGCTTTGTTTGCACCGGATGGCGGAACTGCCCCGGTTTGTACAGACGGTACAAACCGGGGCAGTTCCCTTTCAGGAGGTCTTTGTTGCTGTAGGTTATCTTGGAGGATGGGGCGGGTGCTGTCAAACCGCTGCTGATTGACGCATCAGTTTCCGGTTGAGTAGCCGCCGCCGACATCGTAGCCCAGATCGCAGGTGTAGACCCAGTTCACCACATCGCCATCTTGCAGGGCATAGCGGGAGCAGCCGTAGTTGGGAAACCAGCCATTGACCTCGTACATCCAGCCGGACAGACGTCCCACATCGAACTCATAGAGATTATTGATCCCCTCCACATAGGCGCTGTTATACATCGGTGTCCAGCTGGACTCCATGTGTATCCCATTTTGCTTACAGATCCGCTTGAGGACATCGAATACGCTTTCTCCCTCTGTGAATGTTACCGTTGTGGCAGACAGAATTACGCCGTCAGCGGGCACGAGCGACTTTTTGCTCTCATCGCACAGATCCCAGTTGTCCAGGATTGTTGCACAGGAGATGGAGATGGTGCAGGCAGCGCTGCCGCCACCGGAGGCAGTACCCGGCTCGACGGGAATGGGCTTTCCCTCCGGCACGGGATCGGTCTGGTATTTATCCTTGCCGGTAGTCGGATCGATCTCCTGCTTGGGCTGCTCCGGTTGTGCGGCGGGCTCATCCTGCTTGACGTCCGCCTCGGTCTTTTTCTGCTCCTCGGCTTTCTTCTTCTCTTCTTCGGCCTTCTGCGCCTCGGCGGATTTTTCTGCATCCGGGTTTTTGTCGTCCGCGGCTTTGTTCTTTGACTTGGCTGTGTCTTTTTTGCTGTCGGCAGCTGTCTGTTCCTGCGCCGTGCCGGGAGTGCTGCCAGATACATCCGCGGCGGCCTTTTGGCCGCAGGCGGTGCAGATCAGCAGTAGGGACAGCGCCAGTGCCAACAGCCGGAATATCTGTTTTTTCTTCATGGGCGTTACCTCTTAAATGTGCCATACGCAGAGACGCGAAGGCGCCTCTGCGTTGGCTTTTTGTTGTTACTTGGCTGTGCGCTTTTTCTTGTAGGTCAGCACCACGATGGCTGCTGCCGCCATAACTGCGCTGCTCAGCCAAAGGGTCATCTGACTGCTGTCCCCCGTGTTGGAGGATTTTACATTACCGGTACCGGAGGCAGAACTGCTGCCGGTGTTGCTGGGCCGTCCGCCGCCGACAGAGGCATAGGAAAGGATTGCGAAGGTGGAGGCCTTATCCGTCTGGAAGGTCAGCACATAGTTGTCCTTCGTGCCGCCCAGTGCAGCGGGCAGCTCGGCGGTGGTCACGCTGCCGTTGACATCGGTATGGCTGCGTATCACGCAGATCTGCTTACCCTTCAGGCTGTCGTACAGCTCATTGGTGATGGACACGGTCACGGTAACGCTCTTGGGAAGTTGGATCAGCTGTGCAATAGACTCCACAGAACCGGCGGCATTGGTTTTGACCAATTCAACCACCACGTCAACGACTTTTTCCAGCTGGACGTTCTTCTTGGATTTGTCACTCCGCAGGGCATCCAGCTTCTCCGCCAGCTTATTCAGCTCCTGCTTGCGCTGACCGCCGGCAGATGCGGCAGCCTGCATCAAAGCATTTTTGCCGCCGTCTGCCTCCTTGTCCTCCTTTGTAAGCGGGAGGATGGGTGCGTTATTCACGGTGACGATGATGGAGCCGCTCTCGAGTGCTGCCTTGATTTCGGCCAGCTTCTCATCGGTAACAGGTTCGCTGCTCTTGATGATCAGACCGCCGCCTCTGACGATCGTATTGTCCTTACTGTCCACCTTGAGGTCGTCAATCCTGACACCGGCTGCCGGGTTCTTGATACCGCAGACGGTACACACACCGTTGGCATACGTGTGCTTGCCGGTAGCGGGGATGGTTGCGCCGGCCGTGAGCACAAGGCCGCAGCGTTTGCAGTAGGTGTCCGCCTCGTGACCGGAGGCATAGCAGGTCGCTGCCACGGCGCCGCGCGTAGCTTCATCGTGCCCCAATGCGTTGATGATCCAGCTATCCTTGGCGATCTCGGTTTTTCCCGCTGCGTCGCTGAAATGCTTGCGGCAGCGAGAGCAGGTCCAATAGGCGCTGTTGCCCGCCTCGGTGCAGGCAGCGGCTTTGGCTGCTGTGGCGGTCATGCTGTGTCCCGGCGCCGGGACGGTCATCGTCTCTGCTGCGCCGCAGACGGTGCACGTGCGGGTGCGGGTGCCATTCACGGTGCAGGTGGCGGCCTTTGTTTCCTTCCACTCGCCGAACTTGTGGCCGATACACACATCGTTCATGTCATAGAGGCGGTTCTGACCATTGACGAAGCGGAAGTATGCTGCCAGCGCGTAGTATGCCTGCTCGGTGGCCATCTGGTTGTACGCGCCGCCGACGTACCCGCCGGCGCTTTGCTTTACGTGGGCAAAACCCTTGCCGAACGTGGCATCCTGCGTGTAGTAGCTGCACAGTGCATCCAGCGCAGTCATGCCGTTCTTGATAAAGCGGCTGTCGGTGAGGGGGTCGATGCCCAATGCGGTCAGGGTCACAATGACCTGCGCGCAGGACTCGCTGTTGGCGGCGCCCCAGCTGGCAAAGCTGCCGTCCTCCTGCTGATGATCGGACAGCCAGGTCAGAGCCGTATCCACTGCGGCCTTGACCTTGGCATTGGTCTTATAGTAGGGCGCCAGAGCCTGAATAGTCATCGCGGTGATGTCCACGTCGGAGCCCTTGGCGGCGGCACCCTCCAGCGCCCAGCCGCCGTCCGCCTTGACCTGATCGCTCAGGATCAGCTCAATGAGGTTATCGCGGGTCACATCACTGTGGGTGGGTGTATAGTTGTGGCTGTCCAGCGCAATCAGGGCGAACACAGGCGCATTGATGCCCTGTCGGTTCAGACAATCCTTCATGTTGTAGAGACCATCCAACAGGTTATGGCCTGCCACGTCGGTGGGATCCTTGCCGATGGCGGTCAGCGCCAGAATGATACGGGAATTCTCGGTGGTCTTGGTGCGGTCGAGACGGCCGTCACTGCGGATGTTTTCCTTGACATACTTGAGCACATTGTCATAGTATCCGGCGGGCACGGTACGACCGCTGCGAGCCAGACCCAGAGCCAACCACTCGCCGCCGATGCTGCCCACGATGGGGGCAGACTTGCTGACCTGCGCCTGCAGGCTTTCGCCGACGGAGGCATAAATATGCTCCATCTCTGTCAGCAGCTTCTCCCGCTTCAGCTCCGCCAGCTTGGTGACAGCGGCGTTGAGCGCGGCTACCTTTTCGCGGTTCACCAGCTGCTTTTGCTCGGCGCTCAGTGCATCATACGCCGCCTGTGCCGCCTTGACGGCAGCTTCGTTTTCCAGCGTTACCTCGCCGATGGCATCGATCTGCTGCTCCACAGCAAGGACAAGGTCGCCCTTGATCTGCGCCATCTTGGCGAACACGGCCTCAGCCTTTTCTTTTTCGGCCACCGTCAGGCAATCCTTCTGCTCCAGCGCCTTGTAGGCAGCCTCGGCTGCATCCACGGCCTCCCGGTCGGTGACGGTCAGGTTTTCGGCCTCCGGCAGAGCTGCCAGCTGCGCCTTGAATTCGTCTGCGGCCACGAAGCCCTTGATCTGCTTCTCCAGACTGACCAGCTTGTTCAGGTTTGTCACCTTGCCCTGCTCGCTCTGGGTGAGAACGTTGAAGGCGGCGCGGGCGGCGGCGACATCATTCGTGCTGCGGTTGTAGGTCTCGTACTTCAGGGAGGCGGGCAGCTTGGCGATCAGGCCGGTCACATAGCTTGCGCCGGTATTGACACTGACAACGTGGAGGGCGTACCAGGTGCCGTCGTTGCTCTGCGTGTTGCCGGCCTGATTGTTCATGCTCAGCCAACCCCGTGCGCCGCAGCCCAGATAGACGGTGTCGCCCGCCTTGACGGGGATCGTCTCCGTGCGCTTGTAGAAGCTGCTGCCCTCGGTGCTGTCTGTGACCTTCTCATTTAAGAAGGCCTTGACCTGGAAGTTCTTATTGCTGGCGGTGGGGGTCAGCTTAATGTTGGCCGTCTCACTGCTGATGACCAGCGTATAGTCATACTGCCCGCCGGACTGGCCGGGGGTGAAGTTCGGGGTCAGCGCCGCACCGTCCACGATCAGGGCCTTAACGGTGGTGTCGGAGTTTTCCCAGGTGCCGCCCAAATCCTCGCCGTAGCCGTAACAGCTATACATGATGCGGATCACATCGCCATCCGCCAGATTGCCGTTGGCCACGGTGAAGGCGGCGAAGCCCTCGTTGGTGAACCAATCGTTCAGCGTGCCCATCCAGCCGGCGCTCTTGCTGCCGTCTAACTCGCTGAGGCCGTTGATCTGGGAGATATAGCCGTTTTCCGCGCCCTTGCTGTCGATCTTCTTTGCTTTCAGCGCGGCGGCCACGCAGGACATCATGGTGCTGTCGGCGGACAGATCCACCCATGTATCCACCAGCGTGCCTTCCCAATACTTTTCGCCCTTGGGCCACATGTCCTTGGTGAAGGTGGTGTTCTCCACGATGACCTGCACCTTGCCATAGTTGGCGGCGGCCTTCTTCATCGCCACCACGGCGGACTGATAGGCGCTCTCTACGGCGGCGGCGGAAGCGGCGGCGCTGATGCTTTCCACACCGGCCTCGTAGGCGGCCTTCGCCTTGTCGCCCAGCGTGTTATACTGCGCTTGCAGGCGGGAGAGGGCGGCAGCTTTGGCTGCGTCCGCATTGGCGTTGACAGGCCCCCATGTGACGGTTACGGTCACATCGTTGTAGGGCATGGTGAACTCCTGCGCTGCGTCCTCAAAGCGCATATTGATATAGTGCTTATCCTTGCCCAGATACTCCGAGTCGTCATAGGCAATCATATTTCCGGTCTTTATCGCGCCGGCATCGATGCCCTGATAGGTGATGCTCTTGATCTCGTAGGCCACGCCGCCGATGGTGACAGTCAAGCCGCCGCCGACGTTATAACCGTAGCCTTGGGGAGTGAATTGCAGGTTTTCATTGCTGATGACCCACTTGGCACCGTCCACGGTGAAGGAACCCTTTGCCTGACGGGTCTGGAAGTACGCCGCATAGTCGATACCGGAGACAAAGCGCACCGTGGTCAAGGGGGCAAGCGCCGTCACCTCCGTGCGGTCCGGGATGTTCGCCGTGAAGGCGCAGAACGGCTCGGTCTGGATGGGGGCGCCATAGCCGCCGCCGCTGCCGCGATCCTGCGTGGCGGGATGCTCCCGCAGGTAGCGGGTCATGTCGTTCAGCACGGCGGTGGCCTCGTCGGTGTCGCCCACCACGTTTACCGTCAGGCTGTACGCCTTGGCCTCGGGGAAGGTCTCGTGGGTATCGGCGAAAGCCTTGATATCGTTGTACTTGTTCTTCTCGGTGCCGGTCAGCTGCCTGCGCTGGTAGTCGCTCATGCCGTCGTAGCAGGCGAGCAGCTCGTCCACAAGGCTCTTGACGCTGGCGGAGAGCAGGCTGGTATCGTCAGGCAGCTTGTTCAGCGTCGTGCGGAAGGCGGCCAGATTCTGCTTGTTTTCCGCGGTGGTGTCGCTTTGCAGCTTTCGGATGGTCTCAATGGCCGTCTGCTGGGCGTCGCTGGCGTCGCCGGAGGTGGCGGCAGCCTTGATAGCGGCGGTGCCGGTCTCATAGGCGGCTTTGAGCTGGCTCCAGACGGCGGGGCGGAAATAGTTTTCCCCATAGGCGGTATACGCCTCGTCCAGCTGGGCTTGCAGGGTGTTCTTCACGGCGGAGAGATCATCGGGCGTATTGACATGCACCCAGATGGCTGCGCCGCTGTTTGTCGAATGATACTTGCCGGCATAGCTGGGGCAGCTGCCGTCAGAGCTGTTGTCGATGTTGCCCTTTTCGTCCTCTTGCAGGTCATAGGCGGCGATCAGATACCAGCCCTCACGGTACAGCGTCACGCTGGCGCTGCCGTCTGCGTCGGTGATGACCGCTTTTTCATTCTGAGTAAGCTGCTTTGCGGTGGGGTGGTTATCGGCGGGGGCTTGCGCCATGTCACTGATAAACAGGGTCATGTTTGCACCTGCCTCGGCAGCGTGGCTGCGGCCCAGCGCCGCCTTTGCCTGCTGGACGGTCAGGGTGAAGGGTTCGCCCGCCTTCACCTCGAGGCCGCTGCTCTGGACAAACTGCGCAACCTTCAAGCTGTCGATATACTGCCACAGCTGTGCGCTGCCGCCGCTGGTGGTGGGCTGGAATTCACTTTGTGGATCCAGATTGAGATCCACCACGACCGTATCGCCGGGGTGCAGCCGCAGCTTTTGGGATACGCCCGGGCCTTCCCAGTCAAAGGACTCTTGATTGAGATAGCACTTTGTGACGTAGATGCCGTTGATAAATATCTTGGCATACGGCCAAATGGATCTATTCGGCTTGTTTTTCAGCGAGTCCACCGCCGCATAGAGGGAGTAGTCGCCGCTGAGCGTCACCTGCTGCGCGGCGCCGGCGCGAGAGGCGGCGCCGTTTTCCTGACGCGCCTTCTCCGGGTCAAGGTATGTGAGAGAGACGGAGATCTCGCCCACCGGGGTCAGGCCATAGTAGAACTGCTGATACAGATCCTCATACGCCTTTTTATAGGCGGCAACAGGCGCGTCGTCCGCCTTGGTCTCCGTCAGCACGGGGGCTGCGGCGTTTTTGGCAGCGGTCAGGGCGGCGGCAAAGGCTGCCCAGCTTTCGGCGGTATAATCGCCCTGCTTAACGGTATCCGCCAGCGCAAGCAAGTCCGGCAAAAACGTGGTGATTTGTTCGATGGTCTTTTTATTTGCTGTCACCGTGCCATTGTTATACAGATTCTTCGCCGCCTCCGTCAGTGCCACAGCCGCAGCGTCTAGCTCACCCTGCTTTTCCACTGTATTGGCGGCGGTGGCATCTCCGTTTTCATCAAAGAGGCCGTCAAGCAGCGCATGGCCTGCCGTGCGCGCCTCGTCAAAGGCTGCCCACGTGTCCGGAGTGTAGCTTGTTGAGTTTTCGTAGAATCCACCGGTATAGCTTTTCAACGTCTCATAGAGAGCCGTGGGGTTCACCTGCGTGGTGGGGATGAGGTTGGCCATGGCGGCTTGCAGATTCTTAAATGCGCGATCCACTGTCGCTTGTGTAGATGTACTCACGTTCGCTGCGCGAGCCGCGGTCAACGCGGATTGGTACTCTGTCCAAAAGCCCTTGCTGCTGGTTGCTTTTGTCTTTGCGTTGTAGCGGTCGTTCTCGGTGTAGTAGCCGTCGGTGGGTGCACTCTTGATGAGCGCGTCTAGTTGTGTGGTGTCGCCCTTTGTCCAAAGATAAACCAAATAATACTCTTTGCTGACGGCCTTTCCATCATTCGCCTTAAAGCAAAGGCTATTTGTCTTTCCATCATATGTGCCGGTATAGGTGCTGCCCTCAATGGGAGAATAGTTGCCCCCGGTACCGTTGGTACTGCATGTGAAGGTGAGCGGATCACCATCTTCGTCAATAAATATCTCGGTTAAATCTATGGAGATAGTTTCTCCTACCTTTAGGTAGAGATCTGCTGTTTCATTTGTACCCGATTTTGTCGTAGGAGGAATTTTTCCAAAAATTTTGACAATGACTTCTCCCAAATACTCATCGTCAGCATCGTTTAGGAAAGCGTAAGGGTCTGATGTCAAGTTCTCTTCACTCAAGGGGAAGGTGAAGCGCTGATTTTCTGCGTTATAGCTTCCGCCGTCCCACATTCCATCTGCATATGTTGATTTGTTTCCATCAACCGTGATGCAAAGCGAATCGGTACTGTCTGTCACATAATGCAGGTTATCACCCTTTACGGAGATTTTCGTTGTGCCATCGGACACGATTATGGTATACCTTTTGGTATACTCTGGACTGTCCGAAACACGGGCGGTGACTTTGGTCTCGTCAGCCCAGAATTCCATGCTGTCGCCGTCCTCAGCAAAGGCGCTGACGGGCAGTAACGAAACCACCATCACCAGTGCCATCAGGAATGATACGATTCTCTTTTTCATTCCGTTTTCGTCCTTTCTTTTTCATTCCGCCCCTTGCCGCCTGTTTTACCCCCTGTGGGGCGGAAAACCGGCGCGGGGCCATGTGATCTTCTCTCTATATTTAAAAAAGGCATGCGCCTTGAATGGTTCTTCAAAAAAGGCGCTGCCCCTCCGGTGTGTTCGACAAAAAAACGCTGACGTATTACGTCAGCGTACACTCCGGCCTATGTTACAACGAGGGTGCGCCGCTGCAAACAAGCTCTCTTTCGTGTAATTCTACTGCCCTCGCGCCACGGGGTCTCTGCCCCTGCGTACATGACCTACCTTCTCAGGACTTGCGTCCCAATGGCGGGTTTTCCCCAACGGCCTGAAGCCGTTTCGGTCATTTCCTTGCGCTCACAGTGCCGTCCGCGGTGGGTTTGGTCACCCTGATTCCTTTAAGGCTGCGCCCTGACGAAAAATCGCCTTTACAACGCACAGCCACACGACGTCACAGAACTTAAAACAATATGAAATTCGCGGTTTTCAACCACTTTTTCCCTGCAAAGCGGTACGCTTTGTGGAAAACAACCAAATTCTCCTATCAAACAGTATATACCAGCCGGATTTTCGTGTCAACACGAAATTTTGTAAAATGGGAAAATTTTTGGAAAAAAGAGGAAAAACGGAGGAGCGGAAAAGCCCTCCGTATGTACTGAAGCATACGGAGGGTTTGCTGTATACCGCTGCCGGCAATTTTGTGGGAAGGCACTGCGTCGCTACTGCGCCGGCGGCAGTGCCATTGAGAATATTTATTCCTGCATACAGTGGAAATAATGAATACTTATTCCTGATAAAAAGAATGGCATCCAAGACAAGATAAATAATAACGATAAATAAACGCGGAAAGCGCTGCAAAAATGTGCAGATTTGACGAATTACATTGGATATATACGAGAGCGCGAAAAAGCGTATTGACAAATCAAGTGAATAAATATACAATACGCGCATCAAGAAATTCCGGACGGAAGCGAGGAACGCACGATGGATATCATCCAGATCTTTTCGGAGTACTACAAATACTTCCTGCGGGGGACGGAGGCCACGGTCCTGGTATCCCTGATCACCGTTTTTTTCGGAACCATTCTGGGCTGCCTGATCGCGCTGATGCGACTATCACGATTCAGGGAGGTCTCCGGCATCGCCAAGGTGTACATCACCGTTATCCGCGGCACGCCGCTTCTGGTGCAGCTGTACATCGTATACTATCAGCTGCATTTTATCCCATGGCCGGAGGGAACGGTGCTGGGCGTGGAGCTGGCGCGGGTCATGCCGTGTGTGCTGGCACTGTCCATGAACTCGGCGGCCTATGTGGCGGAGGTGATCCGATCCGGTATACAGGCGGTGGATTACGGGCAGACCGAGGCGGCGCTGTCCTGCGGCATGTCCAAGACTCAGGCGATGCGCTGCATTATTTTGCCGCAGGCCGTCAAAAACATCCTGCCGGCGCTGGGCAACGAGTTTGTGACCATGATTAAGGAGACCTCTATTATCCAGTATCTGGGCGTGGGTGACCTGATGTATAACAACGGTATCGTCGTTACGGCGACCTACAACCCACTGCCTTGCTACTACATTTCCGGCATAATCTACCTGGCGCTCAACATTGTATTGGGCAAGGGACTGGATATCTTTGAAAGGAGGATGAAGCGCAGTGACCGGTGAGAACGTGCTCTTTGAAATAAAGGGGCTGAAAAAGAGCTTTGGTGAGCTTGAGGTGATCCGGGGGATCGACACCACCATACGAAGAGGCGAGGTTGTGGTGGTCATCGGGCCATCCGGCTCCGGTAAGTCCACCTTTATCCGATGCCTGAATCTGCTGGAGATCCCTACCGGCGGCAGCATCCTGTTCGAAGGCGAGAACATCACCGGCAAGGGCTATAACATCCACAAGCACCGGGAAAAGGTGGGCATGGTGTTTCAGCAGTTCAACCTGTTCAACAACCTGACCGTGCTGGAGAATATTACCATCTCTTTGAAAAAGGTGAAAAAAATCGACCCGGCTGCGGCGGAGGAAAAGGCGCTTGGCCTGCTGCGGCGCGTGGGTCTGGCGGATAAGGCAGGGGCCTATCCCGCCCAATTGTCCGGCGGACAGAAGCAGCGCATTGCCATTGTCCGCGCCATGGCCATGGAGCCGGATGTGATGCTCTTTGATGAGCCTACCTCGGCGCTGGATCCGGAGATGGTGGGTGAGGTGCTTGCTGTGATCCGGGATCTTGCCGGGGAGGGTGTTACCATGGTGGTGGTGACCCACGAAATGGCCTTTGCCCAGAAGGTGGGCACACGGATCCTGTTTATGGACGGCGGCGTTATCGCCGAGGAGGGGACGCCGCAGGAGGTGTTCGGAGCGCCGCAGAACGACAGGACAAAGGATTTCCTGTCCAAAGTAATTCATACGATCTGAAATTTGCCGTCCCTGTGACGAAGAGAATGATTCTCAGGAGGAAAAAATATGTTAGGCACCATCAATCCCGAAATTCTGTTTTTGCAGCAGGAGGATCAGATCAAAGCCGGTCTGCTGGATATGAAGATGATTCTGAAGATCACCGAGGAGACCTATCGCATGCTGGGCAAGGGGCAGATCCAGAACCCGCCCAAGGTACATCTGGGGATCCCCGAGGGGTCTGAGTGGAGCTCCTTCTTTAACACCATGCCCTGCCACATTGGCGGTGAGCTCAACATTGCAGGGATCAAATGGGCGGCGGAATCCAAGAAGAATGCCGTCACACCCGGCATTCCCTACGGCATCGACATCTCTATCCTCAGCGACCCGGAGACGGTGCTGCCGTTCTGTATTCTGGACGGCACCATTATCACCGCCATGCGGACCTCTGCTGTGGCGGGTGTGCAGGCGAAATACTGCGCGCCTGCGGGTACGGATACTGCCACGCTCATCGGCGCCGGCGTGATCGGCAGAACCATGGTCATGGCGATCTGCGAGGCAATCCCTACGGTCAAGACCATCTATCTTTGTGATCTGGATCTGGAGAAAGCCAAGCAGGTGGCGGAGGAGGCCGGGGAGAAGTATGATGTGACCATCATTCCCACCGCCGACAGCAAGGCCGCGGCGGCCAAGTCACAGCTGATCGTGGGGGAGACCACCGCCAGAACGCCTTTTATCGACAAGGATTGGGTGAAGCCCCACAGCGCAATTGTCTGCGTTTCCAACGAGGCTACCACGGACATTGTGAAGATGGCCGACGTCAATGTGGTGGACTACTGGAAGCAGATGGTCACCTTTAAGAACAAGGCCATCACGCAGGTGTTTGACGAGGGCGGAATCACCAAGGAGGACATTCTGGAAACCAGTGATCTGGTGCTGGGAAAGCCGTGCAGAACATCGGACGAGCAGTTTATCTACGCCTGCTCGCTGGGGCTGGGCGCACTGGATATCACGGTGGCGTATGCTCTCTATCAAAACGCGGTGAAGCTGGGCATCGGCACCAAGCTCAAGATGTGGGATAAGCCCCTGTGGGAGTAAGTAATACGTTGGGAAACTGAAAAGGAGAATGGACAAGATGAAAAAAATCATTGCATGTATGCTGGCGGCCGTAATGCTTCTGTCTCTGGCGGCCTGCGGCGGCAAGGGAGCCTCTGACGCGGCGGCCTCTGCCGTTGATAAGATCAAGGAAAAAGGCCAGCTGGTGGTGGGTACCTCCGCCGATTATCCCCCCTATGAATTCCACACCGAAATCGACGGTAAGGATACCATTGTCGGATTTGATATCGCCATAGCGCAGGCCATTGCCGACAAGCTGGGCGTCAAGCTGAAGGTGGTGGATATGTCCTTTGACAATCTGCTGATGAGCCTCTCGCAGGGAGAATTTGACCTGGTGATCGCCGGGCTGACCGCCGATGACAAGCGGCGGGAGAGCGCCGACTTCTCCGAGCCGTATCTGGAGTCCAAGAATCTGATCCTTGTAAAGACGGAGAATGCCGGGAAGTACACCTCGATCGAGGATCTTATGGGCGCCAAGGGCGGCGCGCAGACCGGCGCGAAGCCCTACGACTACTGTCAGACCTACTGCGGCGCGGACAATACCGTGGGTCTTGCCAAGGTGCAGGATCTGGTGATGGAGCTGGAGGCCGGCAAGCTGGATGTGGTGTTTCTGGACTATATGACCGTGCTCTCCTATGCCGACGCCAAGGAGGATCTGGCGGTGCTGGATGTGAACATCCCGGTTACCAGCGAGGGGTATTCCGTTGCGGCGCAGAAGGGCAACACCGAGCTGGTGGATTTTGTGAACGGCGTTTTGCAGGAGCTGAAGGATAGCGGCCAGATCGAACAGTTTATCGTTGAAGCCAAAGCATTGGAAAATACGGAGGAGTGATAGAATATGCCTCAGTTGAGCCGGCGGGTCGGCGGCTTCACCGACTCGGTCATCAGAAGAATGACGCGCATCAGCGACGAAACACCGGGCTGCATCAATCTCTCGCAGGGGTTTCCGGATTTTGACCCGCCGCAGGTTGTGCTGGACGCCATGAAGCAGATGTCCGGCGGCGGAGCGCAGCACCAGTATCCGGTCACATTCGGCTCGGAGAATCTGCGCAGGTGCATTGCGGAGAAGTATTCCCCCCGGATCGGCCGCCGGCTGGACCCGGAGGAGGAGATCATCGTGACCTGCGGCGGCACCGAGGCGATGATGGCGGCCATGCTGTCCATCTGTGATCCCGGCGACAAGGTGATCGTGTTCTCCCCGTTTTACGAAAACTATGGAACGGACGCGATCCTCAGCGGCGCGGAGCCGCTCTATGTACCGCTGGTTCCGCCTGACTATCAGTTTGATCCGGAAGTACTGGAGAACGCTTTCCGACAGGGCGCCAAGGCTATCATCGTCTGCAATCCATCCAATCCCTGCGGCAAGGTATTCACAAGGGAGGAGCTGACGATGATCGAGTCGCTGGCGGAGAAATACGACGCCTTTGTGGTGACCGACGAGGTCTATGAGCATATTGTGTTTCCACCCTATACCCATGTGATGGCGGCCTCTTTGCCCGGTGCGTATGAACGCACGATCACCTGCAACTCTCTGTCCAAAACCTTTTCGATCACCGGCTGGCGTATCGGCTTTGCAATCGCGCCTGCGGAGGTGGCGGAGTGTATCAAGAAGGTACACGATTTTCTGACCATCGGCGCGCCTGCCCCGCTGCAGGAGGCTGTCTGCGCCGGGTTTACACTGGATGAGCGCTATTATGCGGATATGCTGGAGACATACGGGCGCAAGCGGGCGCTATTTTGCGAAGGTCTGGATGAGATCGGCCTGCCGCACTCGGTACCGCAGGGCTCCTACTTTGTCATGGTGGACATCTCGGGCTTTTTAAGTAAGGAGAAGTTTATGGGGTGGACGGATCTGCAATTCTGCGAGTGGATGGCCAGAGAGATCGGCGTGGCGGCTGTTCCCGGCTCCAGCTTTTTCGCCGAGCCGGTGAACCACCTGATCCGCCTGCATTTTGCCAGAAGCGAGGGATCCCTTCAGGAGGCTATCGACAGAATGAAGCGGCTGAAAGCGTTCCTGTGAGCGACAGAGCCTTGCGCGGCGCAATTGAACAACAAGCTCCCGGCTTGATGGCCGGGAGCTTGCGTTTTACCGGGAAGCATGGTAGAATGACAGAAAGGCAGAGGGCAAAGCGGGGCTTGGGAGGCGGCGTAATATGCAGAGAATAAAAGAGTGGTTCTTTTCGGAAAAAGGAATGAATTTTATAAATGTGCTGTTCTTTCTTTCTGTGATTTTCCGGGGGAGCGGGCTGGCGATTGCTGCTCAAGCTGCGTGGATCGTATATCTTTCGTTCTGTATCAAGCGGACCAAATCGAAGGGCCTGAAGGTGGTCTATTTCGTGTTTGTGGGGATTGCATCGATTATGATCTGCGCAAACTTGTACTTTTTACGGATGAGAGCCAACTGATGAGGCGCCTTTCATCGCGGTCTTGAGGAGATGACGGCTGTGACCCGGGCGGAACTGGTAGCGTATATTTTTGACAATTACAGCACGGAGCCGGACTATCCGTGGCACCGCACACCAAATCACGCGGTATTCCGACACAGCGGAAACCGGAAGTGGTTTGCTCTCGTTCTGGATGTGCCGCGGTGTAAGTTGGGGCTGCCCGGTGAGGGAGCGCTGGATGTGGTCAATTTAAAGTGCGATCCGCGCCTGATTGGTGTGCTGCGAGGGGAAACGGGCATATTTCCGGCCTATCACATGAACAAAGAGTGCTGGATCACCGTGGCGCTGGATGGCGGTGTATCGGATGAACAGATTCGGCTGCTGCTGGATATGAGTTATGAGACCACCAGACCGAAAATCTGCAAGGGGATAGGAAAGTAAGGGCATGGCTGCGGCGGTGAAGCGGGATTGAGCTGACGGCTGAAACGCCGTCTGCTTTGTATATCATATTGAAAAGGAAGGCTTCCGACACTGAGTCGGAAGCCTTCCTTTTTTGTACAGGATCAGAATTTGTGGAAAAAGACGAAGGTAACGCCGCGGTTTTCCCGCTCTAAATCGCGGTCGGCGCGGAGCTGCGGATAGACCTGCATGGCGCGGCGGGCGGCCTCGTCAAAAATGGTGAAGCGTTCGCCGGGCAGGTAGGCGGCGATATACCCCTGCGCCGCAGCCTCCTCCAAACGGCGGCGGCTGGCGGTGCGGATTCGTCCGCCCTTGCCGGAGGAACCGTAGCCGTGAATCAGCTTCATAAGCGGTGTGTGCATTTTGCGGGCGGCCTCCAGCTCGGCCTCCAGCCAGCGTATGGCTTGATCGACGGTGGGGCGGCCCAGCTCCAGATTCAATTCGCGGATGGTGTTCTTCATGCTGCACTCCTGATGGTGACGGGGCGGCGAGAGGGGCGACGGATGTATCAGCCGCGGCGGCTGGCAATCTCCCGGCGGGCGTCTTCATCCCGCTGCTTGCAGACCTCCGCCCAACTGGGCACCTTTTCCAGCGCGGCGGCAAAGGCGGCCAGCTCGTCGGGAATGGCGATTTTCTGGGGACAGACCGCGGCGCAGGCACCGCAGCCAATGCAGGCGGCAGGCCACTTATCCTGAGGCAGGGCATCCAACTGCATTCTGACGGAGGAGCCGCTGCCCACCCGCAGCTGATTAAACTTATGCAGCAGGTCGGGAATATTCAGCCCCATGGGGCAGCCATCGCAGCAGTAGCGGCAGGCTGTGCAGGGAATGGCGCTCTTCATGCGCTCCGCCGCCTCCAGAAGGATGGTCTGCTCTGCCTCCGACAGAGGGTCGAGATGGTCAAAGGTGCGGATATTATCCACCATCTGCTCCATGTTGGACATGCCGGAGAGCACAACGGCGATGTTGTCAAAACGCTGGAGCCAGCGGAAACCGAAAGAGGCGATGCTGTCATCAGGACGGAGAGCGCGGAGACGCTGTGTTTCATCCTCGCTCAGCGTAGTCAGCTGGCCGCCGCGGACAGGCTCCATGACCCACAGGGGGATGCCGCGCTGCTGCAAAAAAGCGTATTTTTCCTGACCGTGCTGTAGCGTCCAGTCCAGATAGTTGAATTGCAGCTGGCAGAACTCCAGCACGCTGCCGTAACGGTCCAGAAATTCCGTCAGGCAGGGTAAATCCGCGTGAGAGGAGAAGCCCAGATGGCGGATGCGGCCTTTTTTCTTCTGCTCCACAAAGTAGTCCACGATGCCCCAACGAGGATCGTTATAGACGCTGACGGAGTTTTCGTAGACATTGTGCAGCAGATAGAAATCAAAATAGTCCACCTGGCATTTTTGCAGCTGCTGCTCAAAGATGTCGGCGGGGTCATAGACATCGGCCACCATATGGCCGGGGAATTTGGTGGCCAGATAGAAGCTGTCGCGGGGATATTTTTTCAGGCAGGCGCCAATCACGTTTTCGGACTGGTTGTGCATATAGGGCCAGGCGGTATCATAGTAGTTAACGCCGTGGGACATGGCGTAATCGACCATGGACTGCGTTTCCTCCCGGTCAATGCTGCCATCCGGCTGCACGGGCAGACGCATGGTGCCAAAGCCCAGCATGGAAAGCTGCTTGCCCTGAAATTCACGGTAGATCATGTCAATAACCTCCTGCTGTCAAAATGTGTTATGCCCATTATAGCATGCGGCGGGCGCAGTGACAATCATTTATTGGATCCGTGGCTAGCCTTGCGGCGCAGTAAGCTGATGGAAGCGGTCGTAGACAGCGCGGGCGGCGTTGGCGGGCAATACGGTTTGCAGCTCTGAGAGGGTGGCCGACTCAATGGCTTTGATAGTGCCGAAGCGCTTCAACAGCGCCTGACGGCGCGCCTCACCGATGCCGGGTATGCCGTCCAGCTTACTGCGGTAGGTGCGTTTGCGGTGTTTTTGCCGCTGGAAGGAAATGGCGAATCGATGCACCTCCTCCTGTATGCGGCCAATCATGGTAAAGATGTGGGGCGACTGCCGGATCCCCAACTCATCACCATCGGCGGTGATGAGGGCGCGGGTACGATGGTGGTCGTCCTTCACCATGCCCAGCACCGGGAGGGAGACGCCGGCGGCAGCCATGGCGGCCAGCGCCGCATGGACGTGCCCCCGTCCGCCGTCGATCAGCAGCAGGTCGGGCAGGGGAGGGAACTTTTCATCCTCGGCATGGGCAAAGCGGCGAGTCAGCACCTCCTGCATGGCGGCATAATCGTCAGGAGCGGAGAGCGTCCGAATGGAAAACTTGCGGTAGTCACGCTTCAGTGGCTTGCCATCCACAAACACCACCATGGAGGCCACCATGTCATCGCTGCCCATGTTGGAAATATCGTAGCTCTCCATGCGGCGGGGAAGCCGGGGGAGATGAGCCAGCGCCTGAAGATCAACAAGGGTGCGGGAGAGACGCTCTGAATCGGTGGTGATGCGCTCCACCTCTTCCCGGGCGTTCTGAATGGCCATCTCCACCAGCTGAGAACGCTCACCGCGCTGAGGCGCCTTGAGCGTTACCCGGTGGCCGGCCTGAGCGGTCAGGAGGCCGGAAAAGGATTCGCTGTCCTCGAAAAGGCAGGGCAGCAGGATCTCCCGGGGCAAAACGGCCTTGTCCAGATAATACTGGCTCAACACGGCAGAGAGCACCTCCGGCACCGACTGGTCGGCAGCGGTGGGGAAAATTTCGATCTGACGGCCCAGCAGGTCGCCGTTTTCAATATGCAGCACTGCCGCACCGCAGCGCACCGGGCCGGTATACACGCCCCATACGTCGGTATCGGCGCAGACGCCTGCGATGACCTGCTGCTGCTTGCCCAGCACCTGAAGCGCCTGAAGCCGGTCCCGCAGGGCGGCGGCCTTTTCAAATTCCAACGCTTCGGCTGCCGTTTCCATCTCCTGACGGATAGAGGCCGTTACCTGCCGCAGCTTGCCGCCCAGCAGCTCCGAGGCCTGAACCATGCGGGCGCGATACTCTGCCTGCCCCGGCCCGTCGGGCGAGCAGAAGCCGTCACACTTGCCGATGTGGAGGTTCAGACAGGGACGCTCCCGGCCGATATCCCGGGGAAAGCGGCGTGTGCAGGTGGGAAGCTTTAAAGCGGCGCACAGTGCGTGCAGCGCCGCCCGGGTCTCGTGGCGGCCGCCGAAGGGGCCGAAATAGTCGGCGCCATCCTCGGCGGGCCTGCTGACCATGGTGAAGCGGGGGTAAGAGGCACCGCTGTCCAGCCGCACAAAGGGATACCCCTTGTCATCCTTCAGAAGAATGTTGTACCGGGGCTGGTGACGCTTGATGAGGGAGTTTTCCAGAATCAGGGCCTCAAACTCCGTGCGCACCACAATGGTATCAAAGTGATCCACCTGAGAGACCATCATGCGGGTCTTTTCATTGTGGGTGCTGCCGGACTGGAAATACTGACTGACCCGGTTCTTCAGCTTTTTTGCCTTGCCCACATAGATGACAAGGCCGGTCTTGTCCATCATGATATATACGCCGGGCGACAGCGGCAGGCTGTCCGCCTTTTGCAGAAGCTCCTGTCTGGTCATGGGGACGCCCCCTTTCACTGGATTTTTCCCTAGTATAGCATGGACGGGAGAAGGCCGCAAGGTTGCATTTTGGGCTGCGGTATGATACCATCAAAGCAGTATTTCGCAAGGAAAGAAGGATTTGGGATATGATTCAGGATATTGCGCCCCACCGGCTGGACAGAACCTATGTGATCGGCAGGGCGTCACATGAGGACATCGCTCTGTGCGTCCGCAGCGGAAAGGTGTTGTTGCAGCGCACAGGGGAGGAATGGGCGCTGCCGCGTTTCGGCGGAGAAATTCCCACGGAGGATGCGCTGCATGTGTTTTCACTGGATGGGGTGGACTGTTATCTGGCCCGGACGCCGGAGCATGTACCGGCGGGCATGGACTATGTAAACGTGAAGGATATCCGCACCGTGCGTCCCATGGAGACGGCCTTTGCCGCCATCACCGCCGTGCAGCTGCACCGCTGGTACGGCGCAAGGCAGTTCTGCGGTCACTGCGGCCATAAAATGTCGCCCAGCGAGGTGGAGCGGGCCATGGTATGCCCTGTCTGCGGCCAGACAGAATATCCCAAGATCTGCCCGGCGGTGATTGTGGCGGTAACGGACGGAGATAAGCTGCTGCTGACCCGCTATGCCAACCGGCCTTTCCGGGACTATGCGCTGATCGCCGGGTTTGTGGAGATCGGTGAGACGCTGGAGGACACTGTGCGCCGGGAGGTTATGGAAGAGGTGGGACTGCGGGTGAAGAACCTGCGGTACTATAAAAACCAGCCCTGGGCCTTTACCGATACGCTGCTGACAGGCTTTTACTGCGAATTGGACGGCGAGGCGGAGATCAAGCTGGATCGCAACGAGCTATGCGAGGGTGTGTGGCTGCACCGGGATGAAATTCCCGGCCGGGATGGCGAGATAAGCCTGACGGCGGAGATGGTGGAGCGCTTCAGACAGGGAATGGAATCATAAAAAAGCGCTGCCCCGCAAGGGGCAGCGCCCGATAAATGCAGGAGGAGATCACCCGGGGAGCCGTGACACTCAGCGTGGAGACGGGGAAAAGCCCTCCGTTCGGGAACGGCTGGCGGCGGCAAAGCAGGAGTGCGCGAGGCAGCAGCCCAGGCCTGCCCCGGGTCGATGGTCTCCTTGATGCGCTCCCGACAGACCTGGGCCAGCCAACGCTTGAAGGGCTTTGCCTTGGACGATGGGATGGACTGGATGATGCGCAGGATGCCCTCGGTATTGGCGGCCTGCACCTTTCT
>Ga0129314_1001074_pt1 | contig 21572 bp, 19 predicted proteins | sample O1111metagenome_FD_94431 | JGI IMG/M metagenome (GOLD analysis project Ga0129314, IMG submission 94431) | Orangutan individual fecal microbial communities from fecal samples from Wisconsin, USA - O1111 metagenome | ecosystem: Host-associated > Mammals > Digestive system > Large intestine > Fecal... | reverse complement strand
GGATTTCTCCATGCGCTACACGCTGGTGGACGGCCACGGCAACTTCGGCTCCGTGGATGGCGACCCCCCTGCCGCCTACCGTTACACCGAGGCGCGTCTGAGCAAGATCTCCAATGAGATGCTCCGCGACATCGAAAAGGACACGGTGGACTGGGACCCCAACTTTGACGAGAGCCGCAAGGAGCCCCGGGTCCTCCCCTGCCGCTTCCCCAACCTGCTGGTCAACGGCTCCAGCGGCATCGCCGTGGGCATGGCCACCAATATCCCGCCCCACAACCTGCGTGAGGTGATCGGCGCGTGCATCTGCGTGCTGGATAACCCGGAGGCGACCCTCTCCGACCTGATGGAGCACGTCAAGGGCCCCGACTTCCCCACAAAGGGTATCATCATGGGCCGCAGCGGCATCCGCGCCGCCTACGCCACCGGCCGGGGCCGGCTGATGGTTCGCGCCCGCCACGAGTTTGAGGAGTTTGGAAATGGCCGCACCCGCATCATTTTCACGGAGCTGCCCTATCAGGTGAACAAGCGGATGCTGATCAAGGCCATTGCCGATCAGGTGGAGGATAAGCGCCTTGAGGGTATCTCCGATATCCGGGACGAGTCTGACCGCAACGGTATGCGGATGGTCATCGAGCTGAAGCGGGACGCCAATCCCCAGGTGGTTTTGAACCGTCTCTTTGCCCAGACCCAGCTCCAGACCACCTTTGCCATCAATATGCTGGCGCTGGTGGAAAATCAGCGCCAGCCTAAGATCCTCTCCCTGCGGCACATCATCGATGAGTATCTCAGCTTCCAAGAGGAGATCATCGTTCGCCGCACCCGGTTCGACCTGAAGAAGGCCCAGGAGCGGGCCCATCTGCTGGAGGGTCTGCTGGTGGCGCAGGACAACATTGACGAGGTCATCCGCATCATCCGCAGCAGCTACGACAATGCCAAGGAAAACCTGATGACCCGCTTCGGTCTGGACGACGTGCAGGCGCAGGCCATTCTGGATATGCGCCTCAAGGCCCTGCAGGGCCTTGACCGGGAAAAGCTCCAGACCGAGTATCAGGAGCTGGAGGAGCGCATCGCCTACTTCCTGCGGATCCTCAGCGACGAAAGTCTGGTGAAGTCCATCCTCAAGGAGGAGCTGACCGCCATCGCCGACAAGTACGGCGACGAGCGCAAGACCGAGATCCAGGATGTGGAGGACGAGATCGACATCGAGGATCTCATCGAGGAGGAGGAGTGCGTCTATACCCTGACCTGCAACGGCTATATCAAGCGCACGCCGGTCAGCGAGTATACCGCCCAGTCCAAGGGCGGCATGGGTAAGAAGGGCATCACCACCCGGGACGAGGATTACGTCTGCGACGTGTTTACCGCCTCCACCCACGATTTCATCCTGTTCTTTACCGATACCGGCAAGGTCTACCGGAAGAAGGGCTATCAGATCCCCGAATCCGGCAAGGCCGCCAAGGGTACCGCGCTGGTGAACATTTTGCAGATCGAAACCGACGAGCGGGTGCAGGCCATGATCCACTACCGCCCCAGCGAGGAGACGGATGAGAGCCGCCTCCAGCTTACCATGGTGACGGAGAACGGCACCGTCAAGCGCGTGGCCGTGTCCGCCTTCCGCAACCTGCGGCAAAACGGCATCCGCGCCCTGCGTCTGGACGAGGGCGACCGTCTGGTGTCCGTGCTGCAAACCGACGGCCGGAGCCGGGTGCTGATCGCCACCTATGATGGTATGGCGGTGTGCTTCGATGAAAACGACGTCCGCTCCATGGGCCGTGACGCCGTGGGCGTCCGCGGCATCCGCCTGCGGGAGGGCGACCGTGTTATCGGCGCGGCCAAGGCGGTGGAAGGCTGTCAGGTGCTGTCGGTCACGGAAAAGGGCTTTGGCAAGCAGACGCCGGTGGAGGAATACCGGGTCACCAACCGCGGCGGCATCGGTATCAAGAACTATATGGTCACCGATAAGACCGGCGGCGTGGTGGGCATGAAGGTGGTGGACGGCAGCGAGGATCTTCTGTTGATCACCCAGAGCGGCATTATGCTGCGCACGGCGGTGGAAAACATCCGCAGCGCAGGCCGCGCCACCCAGGGCGTCATCGTCATGCGCTTCAAGGAGGAGGGCGATCAGGTCATCGCCATGGCCCTCACCGATAAGGAAGAGGAAGAATAAACCACTGCGGGCGGGGCCATTGCCCCGCCCAGCATTTCCACGGAAAGGAAGTGTCCCATGTCCAGCGCATCCCGTGAAGCCAGCGTGCCCCTGACCCGCTGGCAGTATTTTACCAAGAATCTGTACCGCAACGCCGCTAACGAGAACCGCTTTACCTATAACAAGGTGATCTACAACAAGTCTGCCCAGTTGCAGGAGATCGAGGGACGCAGCGGGCGGATCAACGCAGTGCTGCTGTTGCTGCTATTGCTGATGTTCGTGCTGGCCCAGCGCTATCACAATATTCTGGTGGTGGTGTTCTATCTGGTGGCGGCGGTGGTGGGTCAGGCGGCGCGTCTGATGATGCTGCCCAAGGATATCAAGGCCCATCTGGAGGATTCCGGCTATCGTGAACGATAAAGTTGAAATGCGGGTCATTGCCCGTGTCCGTACCCCCTTTGCCGAAAAATTCGGCGTCCCCCGGCAAAGCGGCCTTGCTCCCGCTCAGGGAACCGTTATATTTGAGCCGGACTACCGCTGCGCCGACGCGCTGCGGGGTCTGGAGGGCTTTTCCCACCTGTGGCTGGTGTGGATGTTCCATCAGGCAGTCCGCAAGGACTGGTCGCCCACGGTGCGGCCGCCTCGTCTGGGCGGCAACCAGCGTATGGGGGTGTTTGCCACCCGCTCCCCCTTCCGGCCTAACCCCATCGGCCTGAGCTGCGTGGAGCTGGCGGGGGTGGAGCTTCACACGCCGGAGGGGCCGGTGCTCCATGTCCGGGGCATCGATCTGGTGGACGGCACGCCCATTCTGGATATCAAGCCCTATCTCCCCTACTGTGACGCAAGGCCGGAGGCCGCAGGCGGCTTTACCGACGGGCTTGATAGCCCGGCGCTGGCGGTGTCCTGTCCCCCGGCGCTGCTGGAGCAGATTCCGCCGGCGCACCGCAGCGGCCTGCTGGCAGTGCTGGCAGGCGACCCACGTCCCCGGTATCAGGCGGATCCCCAACGGATCTACGGCCTGACCTACGCAGGATGCAATGTGACATTTCGGGTGGAGGGTGAGACGGTGATCGTTGAAGGGGTGGAATAAAATAGAGTGTTTCGTTCCTTCGGGGACGGGGCACTTTTGCTGCCATGGGGGCAAAAGCAGGCCGCGCTGGGGCGCGCAATACCCTTCCGGAAAAAAGGAGACCTTATGAAAACAGTGACCATTTATACCGACGGCGCGTGCAGCGGCAACCCAGGCCCCGGTGGATGGGGCGCCATACTGGAGTGGCAGGGCCACGAAAAGGAGCTCTCCGGCGGCGAGGCGCAGACCACCAATAACCGCATGGAGCTGACCGCCGTGCTGGCGGCGCTCAGCCTTTTGAAGGAGCCGTGCACCGTGGAGCTGTATTCCGATTCCAAGTATGTGGTGGACGCCATCGAAAAGGGCTGGCTGTACGGTTGGCAGAAAAAGGGCTGGATCAAGGCCGACAAAAAGCCGGTGCTGAATGTGGACCTGTGGCAGCAGCTTCTTCCACAGCTGGGCCGCCATACCGTGCACCTGCACTGGGTCAAGGGCCACGCCGCGAATGAGAAAAACAACCGCTGCGATCAGCTTGCCGTGGCCGAGAGTCGGAAATTCCTTTGAAAAAGTGGGAAATCCGCCTGTTTGTTCATCATTTGTTTACCTAATTCACAAAAAGTTCATAGCCAATTCAAGATTCGGAAAAAAATATAGGGTAGGATAGAATCATCCAAAAGGAAGCCAATCCTTATGTGATTTTTCTCTCTCTCCTAACAAAACACACACAGAAAACGCCGTCCCATCCGGGGCGGCGTTTTCTGTTTCCAAGATGGATTTTTCCCTGCTCAGAGCCGGTGCATCCCGAAAAAAGAAAGACGGACACAGAATCTCCGTAAAGTTAAGAATGTATGGAACATTCCACTTATACCGCCGAAAAAGTGATGAAAATAATCAAAAATGCACAAAAACAGTAACATTTTTTCTACATTTATTTTCGATTCAGAGGGAGACAACCAAACCTTTCCGTACTATAATAGTAGGCGGAACAAAAAAGAGCCGCCCCAGTGCGGCCAATTACTGTTGTATGTGGAAAGGAAAATTTGAAATGGCAATCAAGATTGGTATCAACGGCTTTGGCCGTATCGGCCGCATCATTCTGCGCATCATGTGCCAGGACCCCGAGGTGTTCGACATTCGCGGCATCAACCTGCGCAAGGCGGACATCGATTACATGGTGTATCTGCTGAAGTATGACTCAGTGTTCCGCAACTTCCCCGGCACGGTGGAGCATGCCGGCGGCGATCTGATCGTCAATGGCAAGAAGATCCATGTGTTCAGCGAGTCTGACGCTGCCATGATCAAGTGGAGCGACTGCGAGGCCGAGTATATCATCGAGTCCACCGGCGCCAACACCACCACCGACAAGGCCAGCCGCCACTTCAAAGGCGGCGCCAAGAAGGTGCTGCTGACCGCCCCGGCCAAGGACGATGCCACGCCCACCTTTGTCTATGGCGTCAACAGCGACGAGTACCGCCCCGACATGAAGGTGATTTCCAACGCCAGCTGCACCACCAACTGTCTGGCCCCGCTGGCCTATGTGATCCACAAGACCTTCGGCATCGAGCAGTCCCTCATGTCCACCATCCACGCCTCCACCGCCAAGCAGAAGGCGGTAGACTCCCGCGGCGGCAGCGACTGGCGCACCGGCCGGTCCATCCTCAATAACATCATTCCCACCTCCACCGGCGCCGCCAAGGCTGTGGGTCGTGTGATCCCCTCCCTGAAGGGCAAGATGACCGGCATGGCCTTCCGTGTGCCCACCGCCGATGTGTCTGTGGTTGACCTGACCGCCCGCCTGAGCACCAGCGTCTCCTATGCCGATATCTGTTATGAGATTCTCCACGCATCCGAGACCTATATGAAGGGCATCATCGGCTATACCCGGGATCAGGTGGTGTCCACCGATATGATCGGCAGCCCCTGCCCCTGCGTATTTGACGAGACCGCCGGCATCATGCTGGATGAGGACTTTGTCAAGCTGATCGCATGGTACGACAACGAGTGGGGCTACAGCAACATGGCCACCCGTATGCTCAAGCACATGTACGACATGGATATGGCCGATAAGGCTGAGAAGGCAAAGTAAAACGGCTAAAACCGCTTTCATAAAAGAAGAACACCCCCGCCGGGGGTGTTCTTTTATTCAGCCTGCCCGGATTAGACGGTTCCTTTGATCACCTGATTGCCCAAAAGGGCGGCATCACACCGTATCAAACCGGAAGGCATCGGCCATGGCCTCCAGCACTTCGTTGGGCATGGCCGCCTCGCCTGCCTCCACATCACCCACGCGGACGTCCAGCACATTCACCACCAGAAAGGCCTCCGGCAGATCGGCAATGATCAGCGCCTTATCCGGCCCCATGGCCAGCATGACCGGCATGCCGCAGGCGGTTTCGTATTCCCACTGGGTATACTCGTCCGCGTTTCCGATGGAAAGATAGGACACGGACAGATACCCCCTTTCATTGCAAATCAGCTGGTAGCTGGTGGGATAGGGCCAGCGCCCGTCGCGGAAGGTAAAGGTGCCCTCCGCCATAAAGCTGCCGCAGTCATAGGCGTAGCCGCCGTCAAACACATGCCCATAGGCATCGCAGCTTGCCGGCAGGACATCGGCGATCCGCGGCGGCAGAGGATCGCTGCTGCCGCACAGCGTGGGCGGGGTCAGCAGCTGTAAGCCATATTCCTCGGCGATGGCGTCCAGCGCATCGGCCATTTCCCGGGTGTAGCAGGGATAGGCGTCATAGCGCGGCTCCAGTCCCGTGCTGCCGTTGTCGATGGTGGCCAGAATCGCGCCTTCCGGGTCATAGCTGCTGCAAAAGCTCTGCCAGCGGGCGTTGGCCATGCCCTCAGGACTGTCCGCCAGTCCCTGTAGGCTCAGCACATCCGTGTCGCCATACAGCTTGTGGTAGAGCACGGCCGAGCGCAGGCCAAACAATCCGGTGGCATAGGCCGCCGTGCCGAACGCCAGCACCAGCGCCGCCGCCAGAATCAGCGTGCCCCGAAAGGTACGTCTCTTGCGGCGCGGCGTTTCCGCGCCGTGGGCGGCCTCCTCCCGAATGGCGCGCAGCATCCGCTCCTGTGCGTCTTTATCAGGCCGCAGCTTGTCATAAGCGCGGCGGATATCGTTACCCGTCATAGGTATCACCTCCCAATGTCAGTTTCAGTTTTTTTCTTGCCCGGTTCAGACGGCTGCGGACGGTTGCCGGGGCCACACCCAGCATCCGGGCGATCTCCGCCGTCTGATATCCCTCATAGTAGAACAGATAGACCGGCAGCTTATAGTCCTCCGGCAGGGCCAGCACCGCCTCAAGAGTCTCATCCGGGGGTGTGTCCTCCACGGCAGGCGGTTGGCTCAGGCTGTCAAACCCTGTTCGCCGCTGCCATGGACTGCGCAGCGCGCTTTTGCAAAGGTTGGACACGGTGACGATCAGCCATGCCTTTTCATGCTCAGACGATTGAAAGGTCATGCCGCTGTGAAGCAGCCGCACAAAGGCTTCCTGCACCATATCCTTGGCATCCGGTCCATTTTTCATAAAGGAATAGGCCACGCGGTACAGCATGACCACATGGCGCTGATAGACATCTTCGATCGTTTCTTTGCCCGCGCGCAGCAAAGCTTCCTATAGTGACCACCTCCTCTCATGGGGGATACGCGGCAGGGGCGGGAATTGTTGCAGAGGAATTTTGTGTTGTTGTGTTGTTATGTTGAGAAAGAATGTTTCGCCCTCCGGGGCGAGTCACTTTTGGCCGCGTCATGCTGTGCAAGCACAGATGGACACTACGGCGGCATAGCCGCCGAGATCGGAGGCTAAAAACATGTCACTGGCATGTTTTCTTAACGCCCCGACCCAAAAGTGACCAAAAGGACAGCTTAAACCTGCGGTTTAAGGATCCGCCCACGCTATACGCTGTGCAAACTTGCGGCCTGTTACCACGCGATCCCCAAACATGGTAGTTATCGTGACGTATGACGAATTGATACCCCATCTGCGCCGCTGCCGCTCATGCCATCAACGGTAGAACCGCAAGCACTGTTTGTTACGCCAGCCAACAGCAGTGGCGCAAGGCTTCTTCGCGTGTCATTGCAAGCCAGTTCTCAAACCGGAGCGGGGAGCGATCCGAGCGCTGGGCAGTGGCAGATGAAGCGAGGTGAGCGAATGGCAGCGGTCAAAATTTTGGCGCTGCCCACATCGAACAACGCTATGGCTTCTACCGTTGAGAATGTGAGCGGCAGCGGCGCAAGAAGAAAAGCGATTCGTCATACGCAGCGATACGCTCTGCGTTCCGTGAACGTGCGGCAAAAGGCCGCAAATTTGCACAATGCATAGCGCGCAAGGAAGTGAAGAAACCATCGGTTTCTTCCGGCTCTTTTGGCTGCTTTTCCAGCTGCTGGGAAAAGCAGCCCGTCGGAGACCGTCCTCGCGCTCGAAAGCGCACAGCAACGCCCTTTTCTAAAAAACGAAAAGGGGACGGCCTCTGCCGTCCCCCACATGTGCGGGTATCTATCAGACCTGCTCTTCGTCGGTGCGGTTGCGCCACGCCAGCTCCTGCTCCAGCTCAAATTCCAGCTTTTTCACCCGCTCTTTCAGCTCGTCATAGTGTTCGCTCTGGACAAAATACTTCACGAAAGAGAACGTAGCCTCGGCAAACTCCTCCTCGGTGTAGGAGGGAAGCAGAGAGCCGCCGCTGCGGCGCAGGCCGCTGACGTTGATGACCACCAGACGGCGATGCTGCTCGCTGAGCTGAAACAGCTTCAGCTTTTCGGGGATCTCCAGCCCCAGATTGTAGTGGTCGTTGACCAGCTGGATCAGCTGTTTCTGCTCAGGCTTGGCCGAAACGATCACGCCATATTTGGCAAACAGTTCCTTCAAATAGTCCACGGACACCTCTTCGCGGGTGATGGTGCCCTTGCCGATGCCGGTCAGCATGGTATTGGACAGATTCAGGCTTACATAGACCTCCTGGCCGGTGGTGGGATAATTCATACTAGACCTCCTGCTGTTCTGATGGTGGCGGAGGGGATCGGGCCCCTCTTTTATCTGCACCTTCATCTTAGCACAGCCAATCTATAATTGCAATAAAAACTTACAAAATATCCGGCAAATTTTTGTGTAATTATACTAAATGTATGGAACGAGTGATACTTTTGGGGTGATAGAACAAGTGGCCCTCCGGTGCCGCTCCGGTCCTATTTCCGGCGAAATTTCCGGCGAAAAGACAGCCGCTGCGCGCCGCAGCGGCGGAGAGGAAGCGGGCGGATCCTGCCGCGGCCATTTACACGCCCGTCAGGTCAAAGGGCGGGGTATACTCCGCCCGGGCGGCGGTGCGCTCCTGGGTAAAGCCATCGGTGATGCCGCAATTTTCCATGTACGCGGCGGCGGCGCGGTACTCGGCGCGTGTCACATGGCGGCTCAGCAGCCCCTCCGCCCCCGGCTGTGGCGTATACTGGCTCATCAGGGAAAAGAGCACCTGACCGGGCCGGAAATTCTCCGCCACCCAGTCGATGCAGCGGCGGGTGTTGTCCAGTTGTCCCGGCAGCACCAGATGGCGGATCACCACGCCCTTTTTCAAAAGGCCGTCCTCCATCACCCACGGCCCGGTCTGACGGTACATCTCCCGGATGGCGGCGGCAGCCACGGGGAAATAATCCGGCGCTGCGCTGAGCCGCCGGGCCAGCGCACCGTCGGCATATTTCAGGTCGGGCAGCCAGATATCCACCTTGCCCTCCAGCTGCCGCAGCGTCTCCACCGATTCATAGCCGCCGCAGTTATACACCACCGGCACGCGCAGCTTCGGCTCCAGCGCCGGCAGGATCCACGGCAGAAAATGGGTGGGCGTTACCAGATTGATATTGTGGGCGCCCTGGGCGATCAGCTCTTCAAAGATCTCCCGCAGCCGCGCCGTGGTCACCGGCCTGCCGAAGCCGCCGGCGGAGATGGCGCCGTTCTGGCAGTAGCAGCACCGCAGGGTGCAGCCGGAGAAGAACACCGTGCCGCTGCCCCGAGTGCCGGAGATGGGCGGCTCCTCCCACATGTGCAGCGCGGCGCGGGCCACGCGGAGGCCCGCCGGCATGGCGCAAAAGCCCCGTCCCTCCGTTTCCGTCCGCTCCGCGCCGCAGCGGCGGGGACACAGCGTGCAGATCATTTCCGCAGCCGGTGGAAATCCGGCCCCAGATCGCCGGCCATCCAGTGGCGGCGGCACAGTCCGATATATTGGTCGTTGGCGCCCAGCACCACCTGTTCGCCCTCCTTCAGCACATGGCCCTCCTCATCAAAGCGGGCGTTAAAGGCCGCCTTCTTGCCGCACCAGCAGATGGTCTTGACCTCCTCCAGCTTGTCGGCCAGCACCAGCAGATGGTAGCTGCCGGGGAACAGCTCGCCCTTGAAGTCGGCCCGCAGGCCGTAGCAGATCACGGGGATATTGCACTCGTCCACCAGATGCACCAGATAGTACACCTCGTCCTTTGTCAGAAACTGTGCCTCGTCCACGATGATGCAGGCATATTTTTGCAGCTCGCTGTCCGCCATGGCCCGCATTTCATGGAAATAGACGCAGGGGTGCTTCAAGCCGATGCGGGAGGACACCATGTGGTCGCCGTCCCGTGTGTCGATCTGGGGCTTGACCAGCAGTGTGGCCTGTCCCCGCTCCTCATAGTTGAAGCGGGCCATCAGCGCGTTGGCGCTTTTGCTGGAGCCCATAGCCCCGTATTTAAAATAAAGCTGTGCCATTGTTGTGTTTCTCTCCTTATTTATCTTCTGTCCTTTGGGCGGTGTTCGTTAAACGGCTGTAGGTATCGCCGGTCATTCCCCCACACAGGGGAGGCTTATTACTTCTCCACCTTTCCAAAGGCGGTGGGCATGGGGTATTTTTCCCGCTCTTCCGCAGTGCGCCAGACCCAATCCGGTGGGCCGCCGCCCGCGATATCGATGCAAAATACCGTCATTTCCCAGATAATGTGGGTAAAAACATGCTTGTCGGAAAAGCGTTTTCCCCATTGGTGGGGCGTAAGCCCCCATTCCTGCAATTGCGCCGCTGCCTGCGCTTCCGTCAGCGTGCCAGGCACGTTGGGAAACTCCCACAGTCCCGCCAGCAGCCCCTTTCCCGGCCGCTGCCGCACGGCCGCGGCATCGCCGCGCCGCAGCAGGAACACCGTCAGATGCTCCGTCCGCTTGGCGGCCTTCTTTTCCCGCACCGGCAGCTGCCGCTGCAAGCCCTTCTCCCGCGCCGCGCAAAAGCCCCGTGCCGGACACTGCGCACACAGCGGCTCGCCGCTGGGCAGGCATACCATGGCCCCCAGATCCATCAGCGCCTGATTGAAAGCGCCGGGCCGGTCATGGGGGATCACCTCCACCATCCACTGGCGGATCAGCGTCCGCACCTTCGGCTCCAGCACGTTGCCGTCATAGCCGGTCAGCCGCGCCGCCAGACGCAGCACATTGCCGTCCACCGCCGGAACAGCCTGCCCGAAGGCGATGGAGGCGATGGCCCCCGCCGTGTAGTCCCCTACCCCCGGCAGCGCCGTCAGCGTATCGTAGGCGCCGGGGAAAACGCCGCCGTGCTGCTCCATAATGACCCGGGCCGCCCTTTGCAGGTTCCGGGCGCGGCTGTAGTAGCCCAGCCCCTGCCACAGCGCCATCAGCTGCTGCTCATCGGCGCCGGCCAGCGCCTCCACCGTGGGCAGCGCCTCCATGAACCGCCGGAAATAGGGCAGCACCGCCGAGACCCGGGTCTGCTGCAGCATGATCTCCGACACCCATGTGCGGTAGGGGGAAACCGCTTCCCGCCACGGCAGGCGTCGGCGGTTTTCATCGTACCACGCCAGCAGCGGCTCCGGCAGGCGCTTGAGTTGTTGGGGTGCAGCGCTCATGGATGCTCCTCTCATTTGCTGAACCGCGCCGCGTAGCCGCAGCGGCGGCATAGCGCCTCGCTGGGATGGCGGCGGGAAAAGCCCTCCCGGATGGCCTGCGCTCTGGGCGCGCTCAGGATTTCCGGCAGGGACTGGTCAAAAAGATTGCCCAGCGGCATACGGCCCTCGCCGTCCAGACAGCAGGGCACCGCCGTGCCGTCGCACAGCACCGCCAGCTGCTGGCGCAGGGCATGGCAGAACTGTACGTCGCCCTGCGCCGCCTCCGGTGACGGCCAGTCGAATTTCCGGGCCGACTCCAGATAAAGCCGCTCCCCCACCCGCCGGTTGCCCACGCTGTCGCGGGGCAGGCTTTCCACATCCACGCCGGTCTTTGTGGATAAAAAGCGGAGGATCTCGCTGTTGCGTGTTTCCGCGCCGCCCTCGTTCCACAGCCGCAGGGCGCACAGCACGCCCTTGGCGGCGGCCGCCGCGCAGAAATCCCACACCTGCGCAAGATAGTCTGTCATGTCGCCGCCGCCGTTGCCCTCAAAGCTGTGGAGCGATACGCTGACCTTGTGCAGCGCCGGCGCGGAGAGCAGCGTTTCCGCCTGCCGGGGCAGCAGCGTGCCGTTGGTGGTAAGGCACACCCGAAAGCCCAGCTGGTGGGCGATGGCCAGCAGCTGGGAAAGCTGGGGATGGAGCAGCGGCTCACCCATCACATGAAAGTAGAGATAGCGGGTGTGGCCCCGCAGCTTTTCGGCGATGACGCGGAATTCCTCCGGCGAGAGGAACCGCTTTTCCCGCCTTGTGCCGGGGCAGAAATCGCAGGCGAGATTGCACACGTTGGTGATCTCCACATAAACCCGTTTGAACATGGCGCGTCCCTCCCCTTTTGTGTCGGTGTCCATTGTACCACGATTTACACGGCGGTGCACCATAAAAATCGTATTTTTCCATCGGCGCGTGAAAAATCTTGCCATTTCGCCTGCGCGGTGGTAAAATGCTCCAAAACCGCACATACTGGCGTCATGCTCCGCCCGGCGGCGGAAGAATCAGGAGGGCCTATGTGTACAGCAGCAACGTATCAGACCAAGAATTTTTATATGGGCCGCACCTTGGACTACGAGTTTTCCTATGGCGAGGAGATCGTCGTCATGCCCCGGCGCTATCCCCTGCCCTTCCGCTATGAGGGCACGCTGACCGAGCACTATGCCCTCATCGGCATGGCGCACGTGGCGGAGGAATATCCGCTGTATTATGACGCGGTGAATGAAAAGGGGCTTGGCATGGCGGGCCTGAATTTTGTGGGCAATGCCTGCTACGCCGCGCAGAGCGCGGCGGGACGCCGCAACGTGGCCCAGTTCGAGTTTATCCCGTGGGTGCTGAGCCAGTGCGCCACACTGGCAGAGGCCAGAGCGCTGCTCTCCGAGCTGAACCTGACGGGGCAGCCCTTCAATAGCCAGCTTCCGGCGGCGCAGCTCCACTGGCTCATCGCCGATGAAACCGGGGCCATTGTGGTAGAGTCGGTGGCGCAGGGGCTGAAGGTCTACGATAATCCGGCCGGCGTGCTGACCAACAACCCGCCCTTTCCCCAGCAGATGTTCAGCCTGAACAACTATATGCACCTCTCGCCCCGCCAGCCGGAGAACCTGTTCTCCCCGGCGCTGCCGCTGAATACCTACAGCCGCGGCATGGGCGCGCTGGGCTTGCCCGGCGACCTGTCCTCCGCATCCCGCTTTGCCCGGGTGGCCTTTACCCGGCTCAATTCCCGCTCCGGCGATGGTGAGGCGGACAGCGTGGGGCAGTTTTTCCACATCCTCGGCTCGGTGGAGCAGCAGCGAGGCTGCTGTCAGGTGGGGGAGGACGGCTATGAGATCACCATCTATACCTCCTGCTGGAATGCCGGCACAGGCGTTTATTACTACACCACCTATACCAACCGGCAGATCACCGCGGTGGACATGCACCGCACGGCGCTGGACGGCGCGGCGCTGGTCCGCTATCCCATGCTGCAGCAAGAGCAGATCCTTTTCCAGAACTGAAAAAAGAGCGCCGCCCCCGCCATGATCGGCGGGGGCGGCGCTTGCCGCTTGTCAAAGATTATCCCAGCGCCCACAGGAGCAGCCCATACGCCACGCTGGCGGCGGTACCGAATACGATCACCGGCCCGGCCACGGAGAACATCTTTACGGCGGTGCCGGTGACGATGCCCTCTGCCCGAAAGTCGATGGCCGGTGAGGCCACGGCGTTGGCAAAGCCGGTAATGGGCACCAGCGTCCCCGCCCCGGCATAGCGGGCCAGCCTGTGGTATAGCCCCAGCCCTGTAGACAGGGCCGAGAGGAACACCAGCGTTACCGATGCGGCGCCGGATGCCTCCTGCTGGCTCAGGCCCAGCAGGCCGTACCACTGGCCGAGGGCCTGCCCCAGACAGCAGATACCGCCGCCCACCAGAAAGGCCAGCGCCATGTTTTTCCCCACCGGCGATCTGGGGTTGATGCGCTTGAGATATTCCTGATATTCCTTGGGTGACATGTCCATATTTTCCACGGCCTTTCCCTGTTTTGGGATAGTTTGTCCCGCGGGTGGAAAATCATGCATTGATAAAAGGGCCGGTTGGGCGTATAATAACTATCTGAAAAGCTTTTCGCGGCTTCGGCTATGCGGTACTTTTTCCCTTGGCGGCAACAGTACCTCGCGCCCGGAAGCGCGAAATTCTCTAACCCACATCGAGGTGTACATCATGAGCCTGAGCGACAACTACTATCTTTTCGGCCGCAAGCCGCTGCAATACGCCGTCATCGACCCGGTGCAGTGTACCGGGTGCGGCTGGTGCGCCATGTTCTGCCCGGTGGAGTGCATGTTCCAGCGGCCCGACGGGTTTTATGACCTGAACGTGGACAAATGCATCGGCTGCCGCTCCTGCAAGGTCAACTGCTTTTATGAGGCCGTGACCATGGTGCAGCGCACCCGGAGGGAGGAGGCATGATGGAAAAAACGCTGGGTCTTTATGTCCATATCCCCTTCTGCAAGAGCAAGTGCGCCTACTGCGACTTCTATTCCCTGCCCCGCAGCGAGGAGAAGATGGACGCCTATACCGCCGCCCTTATCCGCCATCTGGAGGAGGTAGCGCCTCGCTGTGACGCCCACACGGTGGACACCGTATATTTCGGCGGCGGCACCCCCAGCTATCTGGGGGAAAAGCGGCTGACAAAGCTGCTGAAAACCGTGAAAAAGCGCTATCATGTGGCCGCCGGCGCGGAGATCACGCTGGAGGCCAATCCCGACAGCGCCGAGGACTGGAAGGCGCTGCGCACACTGCGGAAGGCGGGCTTCAACCGTATTTCACTGGGCGTGCAGGCGGCGGACGACGCGCTCCTGCGGCGCATCGGCCGGGTACATACATGGGAGCAGGTGCTCTCGGCGGTGGCAGCGGCCCGGATGGCCGGGTTTGAGAATGTAAGCCTTGATCTGATCTACGGTCTGCCGGGTCAGACGCTGGCGGCGTGGCAGGATACCCTTCGCGCCGCCGCGGCGCTGGAGCCAAAGCATCTGAGCTGCTACGGCTTGAAGGTGGAGCCGGGCACGCCGCTGTGGCAGCAGCGCGCCGCCGCGGATATTCCCGACGACGATGCGCAGGCCGACATGTACCTGTGGACGGTGGATTACCTGAAAAAGCACGGCTTCGAGCAGTATGAAATTTCCAATTTCGCCCACCCAGGCTGGGAGAGCCGCCATAATCTGAAATACTGGACGCTGGGGGAATACGCAGGCTTCGGCCCCGGCGCCCACTCCGACATGGGCGGCGTCCGCTTTGCCTACGAGCGGGATCTGGACGCCTATATCGCCGGGGAGCTGCGCCTGTCGGAGATGGAGAAGATCCCGCCGCTTGACCGGGATCTGGAGTACATCATGCTGTCGCTGCGGACGGCGCAGGGCATCGACAGCGGCTATTTCCAGCGGCAGTTCCGCCAGAAGTTCCAGCCTATGGAGACGCTGCTGGTGCAGTACGAGGCCCACGGTCTTGCCGCACGGACAGAGGCGGGCTGGCGCTTGACGCCCCGGGGCTTTTTCGTGTCCAACGCCATCATTGTCTCTTTACAAGAGGCGGTGGGCCGCGCCCGGCAGGAGAAGCTGCGTCAGGCGGCGCAGGGCAATTTCAGAGTTGAGGTATGACCATCAGCCCCCGGCAGAGGATTCTGCCGGGGCTGATGCTTTTTTCAGCGGAAAATCCGGCTATGCGGCAACTATTTTCTGTGAAATCCACCGCTTTTTGCCGCGTGCCCTCTTTATTTGTAACGGAACCGTAAATTTTTCGGTTTTGCGATTGATTTGAAAAGCGGGAGATGATAAACTAAAGCGTCAAAATGCGGCGAGCTGCGCCGCATCCGTTCCCGTAGCCCGCTTTCGCGGCGCAGAAGAGAGGAAGAGCTTCGTGCCTGCTTTTAGTGTAAAAAAACCGTTGACGGTATATGTGGTGGCGCTGGCCATCCTGATTCTGGGCGTGGTGGCCTACCTGAAAATGACCCCCGACCTGATGCCCAACATGGACTATCCCTATATGATCGTGGTCACCAGCGACCCCGGCGCCAGTCCGGAAAGCGTGGAGGAGGAGATCACCAAGCCGCTGGAAAAGGCGCTGGCAACGCTGGATCAGCTGAAAACCATCCAGTCCTCCAGCCAGAACAGCGTGTCCACCGTGGTGCTGGAGTTTGAAAACGGGGCCAATATGGATTCGCTGGGCATTGATGTCCAGCAGAAGGTGTCCGCGGTGCAGGGGCAGTGGGATGACAGCATCTCCTCCCCCTATATCCTGAAGGTGAACCCCTCCATGATCCCGGTGATGGTGGCGGCCATCAGCAGCAGCAACATGGACGTGTACGAGCTGAGCGACTTCGTGGATGACGAGCTGGCCGCCAAGCTGACCGGTATCACCGGCGTGGCCAGTGTGGATGTGGTGGGCACCATCAACCGGGAGACCCATGTGGTGCTGGATGCCGAGAAGATGGCTGCCGTGACCAAAATGGTGCGCGAGAAGGCGGGACGAGAGCTGGATAAGGCTGCCGGAAAGCTGAAAAACGCCAAAAAAGAGTTGCAGGAGGCGCAGAGCGCGCTGGATGAGGGCATCGCTCAGGCGGCTGACGGCGTGGCCGACGGCGTGACCGGCATACTCAATCAGGCGGCTGACGCCCTGCGTGACGCCATTGGCAGCGTGCCGGACGGCGACGATCTGATCACCGAGGAGGAAAAGGCCCTGCGGGACGCCATTCTGGCCGACCAGCAGCAGATGGCCGCCAATAACGAAAAAATTCAGGCCAATCAGGCCATTATCGATGATGAAAACGCCACGGAGGAGGAAAAGGCGGCCGCCGCAGCGGAGAACCTGCAATTGCAGGCGGAAAACCAGATGCTGGCCCTGCGCATCAACGAGAACACCGTCAAGCTGAACGCCATGGTGGCGCAGCGCCAACAGCAGCAGATGAGCCAGAGCATCAAGGCCATGCAAAAGGCGCTGCAGGAGATCGAGGCGTTTCTGAACGACCCCCACCGCTTTGACGAGCTGAATCAGCAGCTGTCCGCCGGGACCCGCGAGCTGATGGACGGCATGCTGCTGATGACCGAGAGCAACGTTCAGATCAAGCTGGCGCTCCAGCAGATCGAGGAGGGCGAAAAGCAGCTGGCCGAGACCCGCCGCCAGGTGCTCGAGCAGCTGGATATGGATGGGATACTGTCCGTTTCCATGGTGCAGCAGCTGCTGACAGCGCAGGATTTTTCCATGCCTGCCGGGTATATCGATGATGAGGACGGCGTCAGCTACATGGTGTCGGTCAGCAATGAGATCACCGAAACCAAGGAGCTGGAGAACATGGTGCTCTTTGATCTGGGCATCGACGGGGTAGAGCCTATCCGATTGAACGATGTGGCCACCGTGTTCTATACCGACAATGCCGATCAGATTTACGCCAAGCTCAACGGCGAAAACGGGATCATCGCCTCCTTTACCAAGCAGTCCAACTACGCCACGGCGGAGGTGTCCGACAACATTACCGCCCGGCTGGAGCAGCTGACAGGGGAATATGACGGCCTGAGCTTCAAGCCGCTGATGGATCAGGGCGACTATATTCACCTGATCGTGGAAACCATCCTCTCGTCCCTTATGTGGGGCGCGCTGTTCTCGGTGGTGGTGCTGTTCGTGTTTTTGCGGGACTGGCGGCCCACCCTTATCACCCTGATCTCCATCCCCGCCAGCGTGATCTTCGCCGTGGTGCTGATGTACTTCACCGGCGTGACCATCAATATGATCTCCCTCAGCGGCCTGCTGGTGGCGGTGGGTATGCTGGTGGATAACTCCGTGGTGGTGATCGAGAATATCTATCGGCTCCGGGCCCGCGGGGCCACGGTGGTGCAGGCCGCCGTGTCCGGCGCGCAGCAGGTGCTGGGCGCCATCGCCGCCAGTACGCTGACCACGGTGTGCGTGTTTGCCCCCATCGTGTTTGTGGAGGGCCTGACCCGCGAGCTGTTCACCGATCTGGCCCTGACCATGACCTATTCCCTGCTGGCAAGCCTTCTGGTGGCGCTGACGTTGGTGCCCGCCATGGCCAGCGGAATGCTGCGCCGCCCGCTGGAGCAAAGGGCGGGGCTGCTGGATAAGCTCTACCCCGCCTACCGAAGGGCGGTCGTGTGGTCGCTGGATCACAAGGCGGCGGTGCTGGCCGGTTCGTTGGCGCTGCTGGTGCTCACCGGCATTGTCACCGTGGGCCGCGGCTTCAGCTTCATGCCGGATATGGATATGAACAGCGTCAGCGTCACGGTCTCCATGCCGGAGCAGTGTACCCGTCAGGAGGCGGTGCGCTATACCGATGAGGTGGCCCGCCGCTGCATGACGGTGGACGGCGTGAACGCCGTGGGCGCCACGATCCAGGCGGATACCGCCCTGACCCTGATGTCCGCCGATGTAGGCGAATATGACGCGCAGCTCTATATCACCCTGCCGGACAATTACTCCGGCACGGAGGCGGGCCGCGAGATCGAAAAGCTGTGCGCCGACATGGACTGCACCGTGACCGCCGACAACGTCATGTCCGGAATGATGAGCTACGTCACCGGCAGCGGCGTTTCGCTGAATGTTTACTGCGAGGATATGGAGACGCTGCAATCTACGGCGCAGGCCATCGCCGCGCGGATGGAGCAGGTGGAAGGCACGGAAAACGTGTCTGACGGACTGGAGGACGCGGCCCAGGCCCTGCGCGTCACCATCGACCGCACCAAAGCCATGGAGCACGGCATGACCGTGGCGCAGATCTATATGCAGATCGCTTCGGCTCTGACCAGCAGCACCGCCGGCACGGATATGGTGCTGGACGATACCTCCATGCAGCTTATTATCGAGCAGGACGAGGCCAGCCGCCTGACCTATGAAAAGCTGCCCGAGCTGAAGATCGACCCCAACAGCGCCATGTCCGCCGCCTTCGGCACTTCCGGCACCTCCGGTGCCTCCGGCGGCTCCCTGTCCGGCGACGGGGATACGGATAAGAAGGAGAGCTTCCTGCTCAAGGACGTGGCCACGGTGGAAAAAACCGTCAGCCTGAACACCATCAGCCGCGACCAGCAGCGCCGCTGCGTCACCGTCACCGCCGGAATCGCCGAGGGGAAAAATGTTACGCTGGTATCCTCTGAGGTGACAAAGGCCGTGCAGGCCATGACCCTGCCCGACGGCGTCACCATCGAATTCAACGGCGAGAACGAGCAGATCATGAAGGCCATGGGCCAGGTGATGCTGATGATGCTGCTGGGCGTGGTGCTGGTATACTTTGTGATGGTGGCCCAGTTCCAGTCCCTGCGAGAGCCGTTCATCGTCATGTTCACCATTCCGCTGGCCTTTACCGGCGGCTTTATGGCGCTGCTGCTCAGCGGCACGGAGTTGAGCGTCATTTCGCTGATCGGCTTTGTGATGCTGGTGGGCATCATCGTCAACAACGGCATTGTGCTGGTGGACTGCATCAACCAGCAGCGCCTTGCGGGTATGGAGCGGCGCGAGGCCGTTATTGACGCCGGCGTGACCCGCCTGCGGCCCATCCTCATGACCTCGCTGACCACCATTCTGGGCCTGATCGTCACGGCGCTGGCGAAAAATGCTGGCACATCGCTGATCCAGCCGGTGGCGCTGGTGTGCATCGGCGGATTGCTGTATGCCACGCTGATGACGCTGTTTGTGGTGCCCTGCATGTACGAGCTGGTCAGCAAGAAAAAGCTGCATACGGTGGATGAAAAGGAACTGGAGCTTCTAAAGGACTGATCCCACCCTTCCCGCGCCCTGTCGGCCTCGCGGCCGATGGGGCGCTTTTGCGTTCTCTGGTTGCTTTTCATTGCCGCAGCCGCTATAATAGAACCCATCTGAAAGAAAAAGGAGACCGCCTATGGACCGTGCCGTGCTGAGGGAAAAGCTGCACCTGTCGGGGATCGACAGCCATGCCGCCGCGCTGGCCCGCCGACATGGTCTGGGCTTTGAGGTCACCGCCTTTTGTCAGGCGGTGATGCTGGAGGATGCCGATGCCCGCGCCGCGGCGGAGGCGGAAGCGGCGGGGCTGGAGAAGCTGTGGCTCCATGCCCCCTTTGCCGAGCTTTGCCCCTGCGCCATCGACCCGCTGGTGCGGCGGATCACGGCGGAGCGTTACCGCCGGACCATCGCCGTGGCCCGTCAAATGGGCATCAGGCGCATCGTGATCCACGACGGGTTTGTGCCCTTCGTCTACTTCCCGGAGTGGTTTGTGGCGCAGTCAGTGGATTTCTGGCGGGGCTTTCTGCCGCAGATACCGGCGGATATGACCATCGCGCTGGAAAACGTGATGGACGATGGGGCGGAGATGCTCGCTGAGATCATGGCGGGGGTGGACGATCCGCGGCTGGGGGTATGCCTGGACGTGGGGCACGCCAATACCACCGTCAGCAAAACGCCTCTCATGGACTGGATCGCGCCGCTTGCCCCATGGCTGCGGCATGTCCACCTTCACAATAACGGCGGGGCTTGGGATCTGCATGATCCGCTGGGTCAGGGCAGCATTCCCATGGAGCAGGTGCTGGACGCCCTGCTCACCTGCTGTCCCGATGCCGACTATACCATTGAAAACATGACCTGTGCCCCTTCCCTTGCGTGGCTGGCGGCGCGGGGCTATCTGGGGGAGATCACACTATGACCGAACAGGAACTGCAACTGTATCTGGGCGCCATCCGCGGCGCTGACGCGGCCGCCATGGCCGCCGCCCGCCGCCGTCAGGCGGAGCTGGCCAAGCCGCCGGGAAGTCTGGGCAAGCTGGAGGAAATGGCCATCCGCATGGCGGGCATTACCGGGCAGGTATGCCCGAAAATCGAAAAGTGCCGCGTGGCGGTGTTTGCCGCCGACAACGGCGTGGTGGCCGAGGGGGTGTCCTGCGCCCCCCAGTCCGTCACCTTGCAGCAGGCCGTCAACATGACCCGGCGTAAAACCGGCATGTCGGCGCTGGCCGAAACCTTTGGCGACGATGTGGCCGTATACGACGTGGGCATCAACGCCGACGTGCCCTGCCAGGCTGTGATCGACCGAAAGATCCGCCGCGGCACCGCTAATCTGGCGGTGGAGCCTGCCATGACCCGCGCCGAGGCGCTGCAGGCGCTGGCGGTGGGCATGGAGGCCGCCGCACAGGCGAAAGGCGACGGCGTCTCGGTGCTGGGCATCGGGGAAATGGGCATCGGCAACACCACCACCAGCGCCGCGGTGCTCGCGGTGCTGCTGGATGCGGATGTGGCGTCCGTTACCGGCCGTGGCGGCGGCCTGACCGACGAGGGCTTTGAGAGGAAAAAGCAGGTGCTGCACCGTGCCCTCCGGCTGCACCGTCCCGATAAAAATGATGTGCTGGACGTGCTGAGCAAGGTGGGCGGACTGGATATCGCCGCCATGACCGGCGCGTTTCTGGGCTGCGCCCACGAGGGTGTGGCCGCCGCGGTGGACGGCTATATCTCCGTGGCGGCGGCGCTGTGCGCCGTAAGGCTCTGCCCCGCCGTGGGGGACTATCTGTTTTTGTCCCACCAGTCCTACGAGCTGGGCTACCATCTGGCGGCGGAGGCGCTGGGCCTCAGCCCCTGCCTTGCGCTGGACATGCGTCTGGGCGAGGGCAGCGGCTGCCCGCTGCTGTTCCGTGTGCTGGAGGGGGCCTGCGGCGTGATGAGCCGGATGGCCACCTTTGCCGAGGCGTCCATCGAGGACGGCTATCTGGCGCCCATCCGCGCCAAGGACAGCTTTACGGTGGAGGGCGTATGAGAATATTACTGACCGGCGGCAGCAAAAGCGGCAAGAGCACCGCGGCCCAGCACCTGTGCCGCCATCTGGCCTCCGGCGGCCCCATGTACTACTGGGCCACCATGACCCCCCGCGACAGCGAGGATCGGGCGCGGGTGCGGCGGCACATTGCCGACCGGGACGGCTGGGGCTTTGAAACCATCGAGTGCAGCACCGGCCTGACCGCTGCGCTGCCGGAGAT
>Ga0129314_1001072_pt1 | contig 21593 bp, 16 predicted proteins | sample O1111metagenome_FD_94431 | JGI IMG/M metagenome (GOLD analysis project Ga0129314, IMG submission 94431) | Orangutan individual fecal microbial communities from fecal samples from Wisconsin, USA - O1111 metagenome | ecosystem: Host-associated > Mammals > Digestive system > Large intestine > Fecal... | reverse complement strand
TGGAGAACTCCGTCCTGTCCCAGGGCGTCAACGTGGCCCACGGCGCGGAGGTCAGCTACTCCGTGCTGCTGCCGGGCGTTCAGGTGGAGGAGGGCGCCGTGGTGCGCTACGCCATCCTGGGCGAGGGCTGCCATGTGGGCAAGGGCTGCCATGTGGGCGGCGCCCCGGAGGACAGCGATCCCGACAACTGGGGCCTGACGGTGCTGGCTCCCGGATGCAAACTGGAGGACGGCCGCATCGTTCCTCCCAAGACCATGCTCAACCGCGAAGGCGAGGAGGTTAAAAGATGAACGGACTGCACGGAATTATTTTCTGCTACGAAAATCGCAACGACCTGCGGGAGCTGAGTGAGATCCGCTCTCCCTCCTCCATCCCCTTCGGCGGACGGTACCGGGCGGTGGATTTCGCCCTGTCCAACCTGGTGAACGCCGGCGCCACCGACGTGGGCATCGTGCTCAACGGCCGCTATCAGAGCCTGCTGGACCATCTGGGTACCGGCAAGGACTGGGATCTGTCCCGCAAGCGGGGCGGCCTGAAGCTGCTGCCTCCCTTCGCCAGCAAGGAGGAAGTGGACAATACCGCCTTCCGCGGTAAGATGGACGCGCTGGTGGGCGTCCGCTCCTACCTGGAGGAGATCCGTCAGGACTACGTGGCCCTGATGGACGGCGATCTGGTGGTGAACCTGCCCTTGAACGACATTCTCCAGGACCATATCAAGAGCGGCGCCGACATCACCGCCGTCTGCGGCAACGACAGCTTCCGGGTGGAGGACGGCACCTACTTTGATCTGGACGCCGACGGCCGCGTCAAGGACGTGCTGTACCACCTGAACAATCCCCGGGGCCGCCGCAGCCTGGAGGTCTACATCCTGTCCCGGAAGCTGCTGCTGGAGCTGGTGGACGACTGCGCCAGCCACGACCAGTACAGCTGGCGCCGGGACGTGCTCCAGGCCCGGAAGAACACCCTGAAGATCCAGTCCTTCGTCTGGAGCGGCTTCGCCGCCTACATCCGCTCCGTTCAGGAGTATTATGACCGCAGCATGCAGCTGCTGGATCCCGGCGTGCGGGCTGAGCTGTTCTGCGCTGACCGTCCCATCCGGGCCAAGAGCGCCGACAAGTCCTCGTCCTACATCGCCCCCGACGGCTGCTGCCTGAACTCCCTGGTGGCGGACGGCTGCAATATCGCCGGCCGCGTGGAGAACTCCATCCTGTTCTCCGGCGTCACCGTGGAGGAGGGCGCCGTGGTACGCAATTGCGTCCTGTTCAAGGATGCCGCCGTCCGCAAGGGCGCCGAGCTGGCCTATGTCATCGCCGACAAGCGGGTGGAGATCCTGCCCAACCGGACCCTGATGGGCCACGGCAGCTACCGCCTGGTCATTGCGAAGGACAGCGTCGTTTAACGGTCACGAGGGGGGACGCAAGTCCCCCCTCGACGCGCTGTAGGGTCCGGACGGCCTCCGGCGGCCGTGCAGCTTTCCAACGGCAAACCTTCTTTTCCGCCGGGCCGCGGCAGGACCGGCAGCCCTGTTTTTGCAGGCCGTCAGGCCGCCTCCGTCACCCGTTCCTGCGGGCATACCCCATTTTTTGGGCAAACCCACCGGGAAGTGCTACCTTTCCGGCGGTTCGTTTTATTCAGAATACATCTTACCTTTTACGCGGAAAACGCTGTATAATATTCAAATTGGTATGTAGAGAGGAGTTCTCCAATATGAAAATTCTCTATGCAACTAGCGAAGCAGTCCCCTTCTGCAAAACCGGCGGACTGGCCGACGTGGCCGGTTCCCTCCCCCCTGCCCTGGCCGCCTGCGGCGCCGAGGTGGCGGTGATCCTGCCCCTGTACCAGATGGTGAAGGAGAAGTTCGGCAGCCAGCTGGAGTTCGTCTGCTACGACTATGTGGATCTGGCCTGGCGTCACATCTACTGCGGTCTGTTCCGGCTGAAGTATCAGGGCGTCACCTGGTACTTCCTGGACAATGAGCAGTATTTCCTGCGCCCCGCCCTGTACGGCCACATCGACGACGGCGAGCGGTTCGGTTTCTTCTCCCGGGCCATCGTCCGGATGCTGCCCCATCTGGAGTTCTGGCCCGACGTCATCCACTGCAACGACTGGCAGACCTCCCTGGTCCCCATCTACCTGAAGGATGACGGCGTCCGGGAGGAGCGGTTCCGGAGCATCAAGACCGTGCTGTCCGTCCACAACATCGAGTACCAGGGCCGCTACGGCAAGGAGACCCTGGGCGACCTGTTCGGCCTGGACTACGGCTGGGCCGATGACGGCACCATCATGATGGACGGCGACGTGAATCTGCTGAAGGGCGCCATCCTGTGCGCCGACGCGGTGAACGCCGTGTCTCCCACCTACGCCCAGGAGCTGAAGCTCTCCTTCTACGCCCACGGCATGGAGAGCATCATGCAGCGGTGCAGCTACAAGCTCCACGGCGTCCTCAACGGCATCGACACCACCCGGTACGATCCCGTCCGCGACCAGATCATCACCGCCAATTACTCCACCGGGGATCTCTCCGGCAAGGCCCGGGACAAGGCATATCTGCGCCAGCTCATGGGCCTGCGGGACGACGAGAACGTGCCCATCATCGGCATGGTCTCCCGTCTGGTGGCCCACAAGGGCCTGGACCTGCTGTGCGAGGTGCTGCATGACATCATGGAGCTGCCGGTGCAGCTGGTGGTCCTGGGCAAGGGCGACCAGAAGTACGAGGAGTTCTTCCGCTGGGCCGCCAGCCAGTATCCCGGCCGGGTGGCCGTGCGCCTGGACTACAACGAGGAGCTGTCCATGGCCATCTACGCCGGCGCGGATCTGTTCCTGATGCCCTCCAAGAGTGAGCCCTGCGGCCTGAGCCAGATGATCGCCATGCGCTACGGCACCGTGCCCATCGTCCGGGAGACCGGCGGCCTGAAGGACACCGTCCATCCCTACGAGAGCTGGCGCGACGCCGGCAACGGCTTCACCTTCGCCAGCTACAACTCCGGCGACATGCTGTACGTCATCCGCCAGGCCGTGAGCCTGTACCGCGACTCCCACGACGCCTTCGCCCGCATCCAGAAGCGGGACATGGAGGAGGACTTCAGCTGGGCCCGCAGCGCCGGTCAGTACCTGCACATCTACGAGAGCATCACCGGCCTGCCCGCCGTGGAGCCCGCCCCCGCTCCCGTGGAGGAGACTGTCCCTTTTGAGGAACCCGCCCCGGCCGAGGATCCCGCGCCTGTCGAGGAACCCTCTCCTGTTGAGGAGCCCGCTCCTGCCGAGGAACCCGCTCCCGTCGAGGAGCCCGCCCCTGTCGAGGAAGCCGCTCCCGCTGAGGAGCCCGCTCCCGCTGAGGAGCCCGCTCCCGCTGAGGAGCCCGCTCCTGTCGAGGAAGCCGCCCCTGTTGAGGAACCCGCCCCTGTTGAGGAACCCGCCCCCGCCAAAAAGGCAAAGCGCGCCCCCGCCAAGAAGACCGCCACTGTCAAACCTAAACAGAAAGGAACCGCCAGGACCGGCGTGAAGAAGGCCGCCGGCAAAAAGAAAGCGGTTAAGGAAAAAGAATGACACCGTTCACCACAAAGACTCTGGAAGACGCTCTGACCAGCAAACTGATGATCCACTTCGGCAAGACCGCCGAGGAGGCCAGCGATGAGGAAGTCATGAAGGCCAGCGCCCTGGTCATCCGGGACGTGATGGCCATCCGCAAGGTGGAGACCCGGAAGAAGACCCTGCGGGAGGGGGACAAGCAGGTCCACTATCTGTCCCTGGAGTTCCTGATGGGCCGCAGCCTGATGAAAAACGCCTACAACCTGGGCATTCTGCCCCAGCTGAAGGAGGCGCTGGAGCACCTGGGCTTCAAGCCCGCCGACATCTTCGAGATCGAGCCTGACGCGGGCCTGGGCAACGGCGGCCTGGGCCGTCTGGCCGCCTGCTATCTGGACTCCATGGCCACCCTGGAGATCCCCGCCACCGGCTATTCCATCTGCTATGACCTGGGCATCTTCAAGCAGAAGATCGTGGAGGGCCAGCAGGTGGAGCTGCCTGACAACTGGCGCAATCTGGGCGCCGCCTGGCTGCTGCCCAAGCCCGAGGAGTCCCAGCAGGTCCTCTTCGGCGGACATCTGCGGGAATTCTGGGACAACGGCTATCTGCACATCGTCCAGGAGGACGCCACTCAGGTCACGGCCGTGCCCTGCGACATGGTCATCGCCGGTTACGGCACCCGCCACACCAACGTCCTGCGTCTGTGGGACGCCCGGGCCAGCAAGCCCGTGGACATGTCCCTGTACTCCCGGGGCGAGTATCTGAAGGCCGCCGAGGAGGAGGCCATGGCAGAGACCATCGCCAAGGTCCTGTACCCGGAGGACAACCACGTGGAGGGCAAGTCTCTGCGGCTGAAGCAGCAGTATTTCTTCGTGTCCGCCACCGTCCAGTGCATCGCCAAGGAGCATCTGGAGGCCTACGGCACCCTGATGAATTTCCACGAGAAGAACGTCATCCAGATCAACGACACCCATCCCGCCCTGGTGATCCCGGAGCTGATGCGCATTTTCATGGACGAGGCCGGCATGGACTGGGACACCGCCTGGAACATCACCCGCCAGTCCGTGGCCTACACCAACCACACCGTGCTGGCGGAGGCCCTGGAGCGCTGGCCCCAGGATCTGTTCCAGCGGCTGCTGCCCCGGATCTGGCAGATCACCACGGAGATCTCCCGCCGCTGGCAGGAGCAGTGCATGAACTTCTACCACGACGAGTCCAAGGTCCGGAACATGGCCGTCATCTGGGAGGGCGAGGTCCGGATGGCCAACCTGTGCCTGGCCGGCGGCATGGCCGTCAACGGCGTCAGCGGCCTCCACTCCGACATCCTGAAGAAGGACGTGTTCAAGGAGACCTACGGCATGGAGCCCTGGAAGTTCCAGAACGTCACCAACGGCATCGATCACCGCCGCTGGCTCAGTGAGATCAACCCCCGGCTGGACAGCCTGATCCGCGACCTCACCGGCGGCGACGACTATCTGCTGAAGCCCCTGACCCTCCGGAAGCTGGACGACTACGCCGACGACGCGGAGGTCCTGCGCCGGATGGCGGACATCAAGCGGAAGAACAAAGAGGACTTCGCCGCCTACATCAAGAAGGCCCAGGGCGTGGTGCTGAACCCCGACGCCATCTTCGACGTCCAGGTGAAGCGGCTCCACGAGTACAAGCGCCAGCTGCTGAACGTGCTGAACATCATCGCCCTGTACCAGCAGCTTCAGGACGATCCCAACTCCATCACCCAGCCCCACACCTTCCTGTTCGGCGCCAAGGCCGCCCCCGGCTACGCCGTGGCCAAGCGCATCATCCATCTGATCAACTCCCTGGCGGACCAGATCGCCCACGATCCCGTCTGCAAGGACAAGCTGCAGGTGGTGTTCCTGGAGAACTACCGGGTCTCCCTGGCCGAGCATCTGATGCCCGCCAGCGAGGTCTCCCAGCAGATCTCCACCGCCGGTAAGGAGGCCAGCGGCACCGGCAACATGAAGTTCATGATGAACGGCGCCCTCACCGTCGGCACTCTGGACGGCGCCAACGTGGAGATGCACGACGTGCTGGGCGACGAGAACATGTTCCTGTTCGGCCTCCACGCCGACGAGGTGGTGCAGCTGAAGCGGGAGGGCTATCTGCCCCAGCGGCTGTACAACCGGGATCCCAAGCTCCGCCGGGCGCTGGACACCCTCCGCGGCGGCTTCCGGGACGGCGTCAGCTACGAGGACCTGTTCACCCGTCTGCTCACCGGCGCCGGCGGCTCCCCCGCCGACGAGTATCTGCTGCTGGCGGACTTCGAGAGCTACTGGCAGGCGGAGCAGCGCATGGCAGAGACCTACCGCGACCAGCAGGCCTGGAACCGGATGAGTCTCCACAACGTGGCCCGCTCCGGCATCTTCGCCGCCGACCGCTCCGTGGCGGAGTACGCCGACAACATCTGGCACGTGAAGCACAGAACCATTTAAGCGTTCTGTTCATTTGATGAAAACAGTCCCGGCCCTCAGGGCCGGGACTGTTTTTTCGCCGCCGGATTCACGGCAGCAGCCATGTCTCCGGATGGTCCATGCTGTCCTAAAGACGGTCCAGGAACTGCTTCAGGTGCCAGCCGTCGGTGACGGCGTGGTGGACGGTCACCGACAGCGGCAGCTCCGTCCGCCTGCCCCGCCGCCGGAAGGCCCCGGCCTCAAAGGAGGGCAGATAGTAGTCCTTCAGGCCGTGACAGTGGAGGGAGAAGCTGTCATACTAAAACCTGATAAAAAGCTTGAAAAGCGTTTTATAGCGCAAAGCGCGTCAGGTTTTTATGAGACGTGGCGGCGCATGATACGTGCGCCGCCAGCGTGCAAAGCACGCGGGATTTCAAATAAAGCATTTTATTTGAAATCAGTATCAAAGGAGAACCAGGGGATGCAGGAGATGACGTAGCTGTTCTCCGGCGGCGCGCCCTTGCCGGTGAGGATGCCGTGATCTTCTCCCCAGCGGGCGGTGTCCTCCAGATAGCGCCGGTAAAAGACGGAGAAGTCCGGGTCAAACTCCGTCCACAGCAGCGACGTGGAGCCGTCGTCCGGGTGGAACTGGGGATAGGTGGGCGTCAGCTCCGTCCAATGGCCCAGGACCCCTTCCCGCACCGCCACCCGCAGCTCCGGCACCTCCCGGACGGCCCGGGTCACCAGCCAGAGATAGGCGGGGAAGAACCGGACGTCCCGCTGCTTCAGCGTCCGGCGGAGGACCGTGACGTCCAACGGAACGGTGACGGAGTAGGTGGTGGGGGCCGCCTGGGTGTAGTACCAGAACTCCTGGGCCTGGGGCCAGGTCTTTGTGTCGATGGGCTGGAACAGGGGCAGCTCTTTCATGTCAAATACCTCCCGATCAGGATGTCCCCAGTATAAGCCCTCCTTCCCCGCCCCGGCAACCGACGCTCCGTAGAGTAAGCACGGAAAACAAAAGCGGTCCATCCGGTATAAAATCCCCTGAAAGGCTTTACAAATCTTAAAAGTACGGATATAATACAATTTCAGCGTGAATTTGCGCAATTCAGAAGGCGGAAGGACCTCCCCCCGGCGGGGAATGTGCGGCATCGGACGCGGGCCTTCCACGGAAAGTGAGAACGAAATGGAAATCACGGAAGGCGTGCGGTTTGACTCTCTGGGCCTGTCCCCGGAGATCATGCGCGCACTGGAAAAGCGGAACCTGACCACCTCTACCCCGGTCCAGGCGGGGTGCATCCCCCCCATGATGGACTGTCAGGACGTCATCGCCAAGGCCCCCACCGGCACCGGCAAGACCTTCGCCTACGGCATCCCCATCGTGGAGCACATCGATCCGGAGGACGAGTCCGTCCAGGCGGTGATCCTGGCCCCCACCCGGGAGCTGGCCATCCAGATCACCGACGAGCTGCGGGACATCGCCGCGTTCAAGCCCGGCGTCCGCAGCGTGTGTCTCTACGGCGGACAGCCCATCGGCCGTCAGATCGACGCCCTGAAGAAGCGGCCCCAGATCGTGGTGGCCACGCCGGGCCGTCTCAGCGACCACATGAAGCGCCGCACCGTCCGGGTGGACACCGCCCGCACCGTTGTGCTGGACGAGGCGGACCGGATGCTGGACATGGGCTTCATCCACGACGTCACCCGTCTGCTGGACCGGATGAACAAGCGGAAGAACCTGGGCATGTTCTCCGCCACCATCTCCCGGGAGGTCATGGACATCGCCTGGGTGTACCAGCGGGACGCGGCGGAGATCACCGTCCGGGAGGACGAGCAGAACAAGCCGGACATCAAGCAGTTCCGCATGGAGGTCAGCATGAACGAGAAGGCCGATGCCATCGCCCGCATTCTGGACGAGACGGGCTTCGACCGCTGCATGGCCTTCTGCAACACCAAGGGCTCCACGGAGCGCATCAGCAAGTTCCTCCAGATGCGGGGCGTAGACGCGGACTGCATCCACGGCGACATCCCCCAGAAGCAGCGGGAGAAGGTCATGGACCGCTTCCGGGAGGGCCAGCTGCGGGTGTTCGTGTCCACGGACGTGGCCGCCCGGGGCATCGACGTGGACGACGTGGACATCGTGTTCAACTGCGACGTGCCCGACGAGAACCAGGACTACGTCCACCGCATCGGCCGGACGGGCCGGGCCAAGCGCCAGGGCGTGGCGGTGACCTTCGTGTCCGACTACCCCGCCAAAATGCGCATCGACGACATCGCCCGCCGGACCCGCAACGAGATCGTGCCGGTGAAGTTCGACGAGAACGGCCACCTGGCCATCGTGGAAGAGAACAAATGACCGACAGGCGCCGGATGAAAGTCCGGCGCCTGTGCCAATATTTCCCGCGGAGAATTGATTTTTCCGGACCGCTGTGCTATAGTATAGTATCACTACACCGCTGTAAAGCGGCAAACCCTTTTGAAAAGGACTCCTGACAATGATCGACACCTGGAATCTCACCATACCGGAGCTGACGGGGGACACGGAGCGCCGGGCATACGTCTACGTGCCCGACTTCCTGGAGGATGATCCCGACGGACGCTGTCCGGTACTCTATATGTTTGACGGCCACAACGTCTTCTTCGACGAGGACGCCACCTACGGAAAGAGCTGGGGGCTGGGCAGCTACCTGGACGAGCATGAGACCCCCCTCATCGTGGCGGCGGTGGAGTGTGACCGCAGTCCCGACAACGGACGGCTGTCCGAGTACTCCCCCTGGTCCTTTCAGGACCGCGGGCTGGGCAAGTTCACCGGCCGGGGCCAGATCACCATGGACTGGATGGTGAACACCTTCAAGCCCTTCATCGATGAGAACTTCCCCACCCTGCCGGACCGGGACTGCACCTTCATCGCCGGCAGTTCCATGGGCGGCCTCATGAGCCTGTACGCCCTGCTGGCCTACAACCACGTCTTCTCCCGGGCGGCGGCCCTGTCCCCCTCCCTGTGGTGCGCGCCCAAGCAGCTGGAACAGCTGGTCCGGAGCGCCGATATCGCCCCGGACACGGTGCTGTACATGGACTACGGCTCCCGGGAGCTGGGCAATCACAAACGGATGCTCCGCCAGTTCAGCCGCATGAACAAGCTGCTGCTGGAACGGGGCGTGCTGCTGGACAGCCGCATCGTCCCCGGCGGCGAGCACTGCGAGGCCAGCTGGGAGCGGCAGATCCCCTTTTTCCTGAATACTCTGCTCTACGATTGGGCATGACGGAGGTTGATCCCCATGGAAACACAGTATTTTAAAAATTACAGCCCGGCTCTGGGCCGGGAGATGGAGTGCAAGGTCTACGGCCACGCCGGACGGCCCGTGCTGTTCATCCCCTGCCAGGACGGGCGGTTCTTTGACTTTGAGAACTTCCACATGACGGACGTGTGGGCGCCCTGGATCGAGTCCGGCCAGGTGATGGTGTTCTCCATCGACACCATGGACAAGGAGACCTGGTCCGCCAAGGACGGCGATCCCTACTGGCGCATCCGGCGGCATGAACAGTGGGTCCGGTACATCACCGATGAGATGGTCCCCTTCATGCGGGCCATGGTCAACCAGCGCAACGGCTGGGAGGGCGAGCCCGGCGTGCTGGTCTTCGGCTGCTCCCTGGGCGCCACCCACGCCGCCAACCTGTACTTCCGCCGTCCGGACCTCTTTGACCGGCTGCTGGCCCTCAGCGGCATCTACGACGCCGCCTACGGCTTCGACGGCTACATGGACGATCAGGTCTATCTCAACTCCCCGGTCCACTATCTGGCCAACCTGCCGGCGGATCACCCCTACGTGGCCCAGTACAACCAGAAGAAGGGCGTCATCTGCGTGGGACAGGGTCCCTGGGAGATCCCCGACACCACCTTCCGGGTGCGGGACATCTGCGCGGAAAAGGGCATCCACCTCTGGGTGGACGTGTGGGGCTACGACTGCGCCCACGACTGGGACTGGTGGTACAAGCAGGTGGTGTACTTCCTGCCCTATCTGCTGGAAAAGTGAACTTCTGCAAACGAGATTTGTGTGACAAAGAGAGGGACACTTATGAAAAACGTGATCTTTATTTCCCCGAATTTCCCCACCAACTACTGGCAGTTCTGCCGGGAGCTGAAGCGCAACGGCCTGAACGTGCTGGGCATCGGCGATCAGCCCTATGACGAGCTGCGTCCGGAGCTGAAGGACAGTCTCAACGAGTACTACAAGGTCGGCAGCCTGGAGAACTACGACGAGGTCTACCGGGCCGTGGCGTTCTTCATCTTCAAGTACGGCCGCATCGACTGGCTGGAGTCCAACAACGAGTACTGGCTGGAGCGGGACGCCCAGCTGCGCACCGACTTCCACATCACCAGCGGCTTCCAGGTGGAGGACATGCCCCGCATCAAGTACAAGTCCAAGATGAAGGAGTTCTACAAGCAGGCCGGTCTGGCGGTGGCCCGGTACCATCTGGTGGACAACTACGAGAACTGCCTGGCCTTCATCAAGGAAGTGGGCTATCCCGTGGTGGTGAAGCCGGACAACGGCGTGGGCGCCTCCCACACCTACAAGCTCAGCAGTGACGAGGAGCTGCGCCAGTGGTTCGAGAAGGACTGCGAGGCGGGCGTGTCCTACATCATGGAGGAGTTCGTCCACGCGGAGGTCAACTCCTACGACGCCATCATCGACTCCAACGGCGAGCCCATGTTCGAGACCGGCAACGTCACCCCCATGTCCATCATGGACATCGTCAACGAGATGGACAACTCCATCTACTACATCGTCAAGGACCTGCCGGAGGACACCCGGAAGGCCGGACGGGCCACCGTCAAGAGCTTCGGCGTCAAGAGCCGGTTCGTCCACTTTGAATTCTTCCGCCTGACCCAGGACCAGGAGGGTCTGGGCAAGAAGGGCGACATCATGGCCCTGGAGGTCAACATGCGGCCCTGCGGCGGCTTCTCCCCCGACATGATGAACTACGCCAACAGCACCGACGTGTACAAGATCTGGGCGGACATGATCGCCTTCGACCGCTCCACTATGCCGGAGGGTGAGCACGCCTTCTGCGCCTTCGCCGGCCGCCGGGACGGCAAGAACTTCGTCATGGACCACGACGCCATCATGGCCAAGTACGGCGCCCAGATGAAGATGGTGGACCGCATCCCCGACGCCTTGTCCGGTGCCATGGGCAACCAGATGTACGTGGCCACCTTCCCCACCCAGGAGGCCCTGGACGACTTCTACCGCAACATCCTCCAGTGCAAATAAGCGCCGTCCCCCCGGGACGCGAAGACCCCCTGCTGCCAACGCAGCAGGGGGTTCGTTTTGTTTTATTCCCGTCCGAACATGGCCCGGACCGTGCCCACCTGATACAGCGAGCCGAAGACGCAGACGGCGTCCTCCGGTCCGGCGTCCGACAGAGCCAGAGCTACGCCGTCCTCCACCGTTCCGGCGTCCCGCACGGTGAGGCCGAACCGGCTGCGGATGTCCGCCGCCAGGGCGGCGGCGTCCAGTGCGCGGCTGCTGTCCGGCGTGACGGTGACGAAGGATCTGGCCAGCGGGGCCATAAGGTCCAGCATTCCGGCGCTGTCCTTGTCCGCCATGACCCCCATGACGAAGGTCACGGGCCGGTTTGGCAGGCAGGTCCGCAGGCAGTCCGCCAATGCGGCGGCGCCGTTGGGATTGTGGGCGCCGTCCACGATGACGGCAGGGCTCCGCTGAAGCACCTCGAACCGCCCCGGCCAGGACGCCGACGCCAGTCCCTGGCGGAGGGCCTCCTCCGGAATGGTCCAGCCCCGGCGGCGCAGGGCGTCCGCGGCGTCCAGCGCCGCGGACGCGTTTTGGGTCTGATAGGGCCCCAGCAGGGCGATGCGCAGGTCCTGCCGGTCCCGGTAGGAAAACCGCTGGCCGTCCAAACTGTGGGCGGTCACGGTCAGCGCCTCCGGTGCCGTGACGGTGAGACGCGCGCCGGTATCGGCGCAGCGGGCCGCCACCACGTCCAGCACCTCCCGGTTCTGATGGGACAGGATCACCTCGCAGCCGGGCTTGATGATGCCCGCCTTCTCCCCGGCCACCTGCGGGACGGTGGTCCCCAGGTACGCCGTGTGGTCCAGGCCCACGGCAGTGATCACCGCCGCCTCCGGGGCGGGGATGACATTGGTGGGGTCCAGACGGCCCCCCATGCCCACCTCCAGCACCGCCAGATCGCAGCCCTTCCGTTGGAAGTACAGCAGTCCCAGGGCCGTCAGCAGCTCGAACTGGGAGGGCTTCTCCCCCAGCCGCGCCAGCAGCGGACGGACCTCCTCCAGCAGGGCGGACAGTTCTCCGTCGGAGATCTCCCGTCCGTCCACCCGGATGCGCTCGCTGTACCGCCGCAGATGGGGCGAGGTGAACAGTCCCGTGGAATATCCCGCCGCCGTCAGGACGGCGGCGAGCATGGCGGCCGTGGAGCCCTTGCCGTTGGTGCCGGTGATGTGGACGAACCGCAGCTGCTTCTGGGGGTCCCCCAGAAGGGCCAGCAGGGCCGCCATGCGGTCCAGTCCCGGCTTCCGGTCCTGCCAGCGGGGGGCGCACAGGGTCTCCATGATCCCGCCGAAGTCCTCCATCAGCCGGCCTCCCGGGCGTAGCCCTGCTTCCGCAGGAACCGGGCCACCGGCAGCAGCAGCGTGGTCACCACCAGGGCCGTCACCACGCCGGTGAACAGCCGCCACAGGAAGGAGCCGAAGACGATGGCGAAGGTGTAGTAGTGGTAGATCATGCTGTCCACCCAGTAGACGGCGGTGTTGGCCACGGTGGTGCCCATGGCCCCCAGAATGCAGAAGAAATAGCAGGCCACGGGACGCCGCTCCAGGGGACGGCCTCCGGACCGGCAGACCAGCGCCGCCGTACCCACGATGACGGCCCGCACCGCCGGGGGGATGCACCACAGCGCCGTGGTGGCGGTGATGCCGTAGCCTCCCAGGAGCTGGTTCAGAAACTCGCCCACCAGGGCGATGACGGCGGCCTCCCCCGGCCCGTAGAGAATGGCGCTGAGCAGGATGGGCAGCGACGCGAAGGTGATGCGGATGTCGCCCGGCAGTTTCAGGCTCAGGGTGGTGGTGAGGACGACGTACAGCGCCGTCAGAATGGCCATGCGGCAAAGGGCCTGCACGCTCTGCAGGCCGGTTTTCCGGTTCTTCATATGAAATTTTCCTCCTTTGTGATGTTTGCCACAGAAGGAGGACTTTCGTTCCTCTTTTGTGGCAGCGGATGCGGGCACAGCACCGCGGGGCTCCATGATCCGGCCCCTTCGTCCGGCGGCAACTTCCCATCCGCCGGCACTTGACGCGCTGTCCCTACTCTGTCAGGGTCTCCAAAATGCGCTGAAACTCACTCCCGCGGCGTCCGCAGGCGTCTGGTCACCTCCTTCGTGATCCGCTCCGCGCGGGGCAGATAGTCCGCCAGCAATCTGTCGGCATGTTCCTCCAGCCGCCGGGCGGTATTCCGGTCCGTCAGGGTCCGGGTGTTGATGAAAACATTCAGGCCGGCGCTCTCCAGCGCCGCACGGCAGCAGGCCGCGCCGCAGCCCACGTCGCTGACCATCATGACGCTGCCCTTTTCCAGCATCTCCTCCAGCAGCTCCACGGCACGGCAGGTCTGCTCCAGCATCTCCATGGGCGGGCAGCAGGCGGCCAGGGTGGCCGCTTCCAGCACCTCCGCCCGGGACGGGTCGTCCTTGGGGATGGAATAGGCCCGGGACAGCGGCTCGAAGGCTGCGGCGTCCATGTCCGCCAGCTCCAGCAGACGGCGGCGGACGGTCTCCCCATCCGCCAGCAGACGGCGGATGTCCGGCTCCACGGCGGCGTATTTCTTCTTTCCCAGGGTCAGGTTCCCCGCCATGGAGCAGAGAGCCGTCCCCAGCGCGCCCACCAGGGCGGCGGCGCCGCCTCCGCCGGGCACCGGCGCCCGGGAGGCCAGGACCGCCGTGAAGTCCGCGCAGGACTTGTCCATCAGTTTTTCAGCCATTGGTATTCGCTCCTGTCAAATGGATCAGATGAAATCAGACTCAGAACAGGCCCGTGATCTTCCCCGTCTCGTCCACGTCGATGTTGTTGGCCGCCGGGACCTTGGGAAGGCCGGGCATGGCATCCCCACGGGGCGCACGCCCCGCGGGGACCCCTTGTGATTCTATTCAAATCGTGCGGAGTGAATCCGCCCGATTTCAAGGGTCCGCCTGGGGCGGACCGCTTGGACGCCGCACTCGCGGCGGCATGACCATGCCCTGTTTAGAACAGGCCCGTGATCCGTCCCGTCCCGTCCACGTCGATGTTGTTGGCCGCAGGGACCTTGGGAAGACCGGGCATGGTCATGATGTCTCCGGTGAGGGCCACGATGAAGCCGGCGCCGGCGGAGACCTTCAGGTTCCGCACCGTCACGGTGAAGCCCTCGGGCGCGCCCAGCAGGGCCGCGTCGTCGGAGAAGCTGTACTGGGTCTTGGCCATGCAGATGGGCAGCTTGTCGAAGCCCAGGGCCGTCAGCTGCTGGAGCTGCTTCTTGGCCGGGCCGGTGAGGGTCACGCCATCGGCGTGATAGACCTTCGTGGCGATGGCGTTGAGCTTGTTCTCAATGGTGTCGTCGGCGTCGTAGGCGAACCGGAAGTGGTTGGGCTCGTCGCACAGCCGCAGCACCTCCTGCGCCAGGGCGATGCCGCCCTCGCCGCCCTTGGCCCAGACCTCGCTGAGGGCCACGTTGACGCCCAGCTCCCGGCACTTGTCCTCCACCAGCTTCAGCTCGGCGGCGGTGTCCGTGGGGAAGGCGTTGATGGCCACCACGCAGGGCAGGCCGTAGACCTTGGTCATGTTCTCCACGTGCCGGAGCAGATTGGGCAGGCCCTTCTCCAGGGCCTCCAGATTCTCGGTGTTCAGGTCGGCCTTGGCAACGCCGCCGTGGTGCTTCAGCGCCCGGACGGTGGCCACCACCACCACGGCGTCGGGATGGAAGCCCGCCGCGCGGCACTTGATGTCCAGGAACTTCTCCGCGCCCAGGTCCGCGCCGAAGCCCGCCTCGGTGACGGTGTAGTCCGCCAGCTTCAGGGCCGTGTCCGTGGCCTCGATGGAGTTGCAGCCGTGGGCGATGTTGGCGAAGGGGCCGCCGTGGATGATGGCGGGGGTGTGCTCCAGGGTCTGCACCAGATTGGGCTTCAGGGCGTCCTTCAGCAGGGCGGTCATGGCGCCCTCGGCGTGGAGGTCGTGGGCGGTGACGGGCTTGTCGTCCCGGGTGTAGGCCACCACCATCCGGGCCAGACGGGCCTTCAGGTCCTGCAGGTCCGTGGCCAGGCACAGCACCGCCATGATCTCGGAGGCCACGGTGATGTCGAAGCCGTCTTCTCTGGGGATGCCGTTGACCTTGCCGCCCAGGCCGCAGACGATGTGCCGCAGCTGGCGGTCGTTCATGTCCACGCACCGCTTCCAGGTGATTTTCCGCACGTCGATGTCCAGGGCGTTCCCCTGCTGGATGTGGTTGTCCAGCATGGCGGCCAGCAGATTGTTGGCCGCGCCGATGGCGTGGAAATCGCCGGTGAAGTGCAGGTTGATGTCCTCCATGGGCACCACCTGGGCATAGCCGCCGCCGGCGGCGCCGCCCTTCACGCCGAACACGGGGCCCAGGGAGGGCTCCCGCAGGCACAGGGCCGTCTTCTTTCCCAGCTTCGTCAGGGCGTCCGCCAGACCCACGGAGGTGGTGGTCTTGCCCTCTCCGGCGGGGGTGGGATTGATGGCGGTGACCAGGATCAGCTTGGATTTCCGGGGCAGGTCCTTCAGGGCATGGATGTCCAGCTTGGCCTTGTACTTGCCGTAGGGCTCCAGGGCGTCCCCGTCCACGCCCAGCTTTTCGGCGATCTCCCCGATGGGCAGCATCTCCGCTTCCTGCGCGATCTCAATGTCAGTCTTGTAAGCCATGGGAATCATTCCTCCTGTTGTCAATTCTGTCCCCCGGACGCCGCGGACCGGCGGAGCGCCCCTCCGCCTTCCCTCTCGTGGGCCCCTTCGGACGGTGTCCGGAGCGGTGTCCGCCCCGGCCGGTTCTGCCGGTTCACGGAGAAGCGGCAGCTTTAAGGTAGTATCTTTAGTATAGCGGACAACATGGGGAATCGGCAAGTATTTCTTTCACAAGAATCACTGAAATTCCCGCGTTTCCTTGTCCAAAATGTGCAGAACGGCCCGGACACTCCCGCGCCCGGGCCGCTGTCAGCGAAAAACGCTCAGCCGAACAGCTCCGCCGCCTTCTCCGCCATGCGGCGGCCGTAGACCAGGAAGGTCTCCCGGCTCTTCTCCAGCTCGCCGGCCACGGCCTCGGGGCCCAGGTGGATCACCGGCTTGCCCTTGGAGCCGCCGCCGGAGTAGACCAGCATGCCATAGACCATCAGGTGGTCCAGAATGGTCTGGATGGCCAGTTCTCCGCCGCCGTGGATGTAGTTGGCGGTGGCGAAGGCGCCGCCCAGCTTCCCGGCCACGCCGTACTTGCCCAGGCCCTCCAGGAACAGCTTCATCTCGCCGCTGACGCTGGCGTAGTAGGTGGGGCTGCCCAGCACCAGGCAGACGCTCTCCCGCAGCCATTCCTCGTCCACCGCGTCGATGGACATGGTCTTGGCCTCCACGGCCTCCACCTGCTCCATGCCCTCTGCGACGGCCTCCGCCATGGCCTTGGTATTGCCGGATTTGGAGTGATACAAAACGCTCATTTTCATTGGGAATTCCTCCTTCTTTTGATGGTCCGTTTTTCGGTTTGCGGCGGAGCCGTTATCCCCGGTCCTCGATCTCCCGGGTGGCGTAGGCGTTCAGCTCCATGCCCGCCGTGTGGCCCGCCAGATACTCGTAGTAGCCCTGGGCGCCGATCATGGCGCCGTTGTCGCCGCACAGCCGCAGGGGCGGCAGGTACAGCCGGCAGCCCGCCGCGTCGCAGGCTTTCTGCAAATCCGCCCGGATGATGGAGTTGGCGGCCACGCCGCCGGCGGCGCAGATCACCTTCCGGCCCGTCTGCCGGGCCGCCTCCATAGCCCGGGGCACCAGCGTGTCGCTGACGGCCCGGGTGAAGTCCCGCGCCAGGGCCGCCCGGTCCAGGGGCTCTCCGGTCTGCTCCGCGTGATGGGCCAGATTCACCACCGCCGTCTTCAGTCCGGAGAAGCTCATGTCCAGGGGCGCGCCGTCCACATGGGCCACGGGCAGCTGGTACACGCCGCCTGCCGACTGCTGTGCCAGCTCGTCCATGGGCTTGCCGCCGGGATAGGGCAGGCCCAGCACCCGGGCCGCCTTGTCGAAGCACTCCCCCGCCGCGTCGTCCCGGGTGGCGCCGAGAATGCGGAGGTCCGTGTAGTCCCGCACGTCCACGATGAGGGTGTTGCCGCCGGAGATGGCCAGCGCCAGGAAGGGCGGCTCCAGCTCCGGGAAGGCCAGATAGTTGGCGGCGATGTGGCCCCGGACGTGGTGGACGGGGATCAGGGGCACGTTCCAGGCGTAGGCCACGGATTTGGCGAAGCTGAGCCCCACCAGCACCGCGCCGATGAGGCCGGGGGCGTAGGTCACCGCCACGGCGTCGATGTCGTCCTTCGTGCAGTGGGCGTCCGCCAGGGCTTTTTCCGTCAGGGCGGCGATGGCCTCCACGTGCTTCCGGGAGGCGATCTCCGGCACCACGCCGCCGTACAGGGCGTGCATGTCCGCCTGGGAGGCGATGGCGTCGGACAGGACGCGGCGGCCGTCCTCCACCACCGCCGCGGCGGTCTCGTCGCAGGAGGATTCAAAGGCCAGTATCTTCATTGGGTGTTCCCTCTCTCTGTCAGCAGTTGATGACCCGGCTCAGGAGCGGATCACGGGGCCGCCGTCCGCCGGGGTCTCCGGGGCGGTCAGCTCCTTGGTCATGATGAGGGCATCCTCTCTGGGATGCTCGTAGTAGTTCCGGCGGCGTCCCACGCTGCGGAAGCCCAGTCCGCCGTACAGGGCGATGGCCCCGTAGTTGGACGCCCGGACCTCCAGCGTCAGGAAGCTGAGCCGGTTGGCCTGGGCGAAGTTCAGGAACACGTCCAGCAGCTTCCCGGCGATGCCCTGCCGGCGGTACTCCGGCCGCACCGCCACGTTCAGGATGGTGCCCTCGTCCAGCACCACCTGGAGTCCGGCGTAGCCCGCCACCTTGCCGCTGTCGTCCAGGGCCACCAGGAAGGCGGACAGGGCGTTGTCCAGCTCCTCCGCCAGCATGTTCCGGGACCAGGGGTCCGGGAAGCAGATGCGCTCCAGCTCCGCCACCTCGTCCAGATGGTCGGCGTTCATGGGCACGATGCGGATGTGCATTTGTTCTCTCATATCGCAGATTCCTTTCCGATGAGGTCTGTCACGACCCGGTCTCCCGTCCGTAGAGCCAGACGCCCAGAATGATGACCGCGCCGCCCAGCACCGTCAGCGCCCCCGGCACCTCCCGGAACAGCAGCAGGCCCCACACCGAGGCAAACACCGGCTCCAGCAGCTTGACGGTGGAGATGAAGGCGGCGGGCAGATATTTCAGTCCCCAGCTGAACACGCTGTGGCCCAGCAGGGTACAGAACACCGCCATGCCCAGGGCGGTGAGCCAGTTGACGGCGCCGTGGCCCGTCAGGGGCAGGCGGCGGCCCAGGGCGATGGCCAGCACCGTCGCCGCCGCGGCGGCGTAGACCAGCCATGTGTACACGGTGGTGGACAGCCTCCGGCGGCACACCGCGCCGATCATGGTGTAGCCCGCCATGCACAGCGCGCCGGTGAGGGCGATCAGGTCCCCCCGCACCGCGTCCGGCCCCGCCGCGGTGTCCGCCAGGGCAATGGCGACGCTGCCGCCGAAGGCCAGCAGCACCGCCAGCCACGCACGGCCCGTCAGCCGCTGCCGGAACAGCAGTACCGTCCCCAGGGACACGAACAGCACCTCCGTGTCCACCAGCACCACGGAGGAGGCGATGGAGGTATACCGCAGCGACTCAAAATACGCCGCAAAGTGCAGTCCCAGAAAGGCCCCGCTGGCAAGACACAGCAGCAAGTCCCGGCCCGTCAGCCCTCGCAGCTCCTCCCGGCGGCGCAGCAGGACGGAGGGCGTCAGCAGCGCCGCCGCCATCCCCACCCGGTACAGCACCAGGATCAACGACGGCGCCGTGGACCACCGGACGAATACGGCGGACAGGGACACTCCCACCACGCCCAGCAGTACAACGAGCCGCTTCACGGCGCCGCTCTGTTTGTTCTCTCCTGTCATCTCAATTCCCGATTTCCGATTACTCTCAGCCCTTGGCCTCCAGCCAGTTCTTGCCCCAGTGGGCGTCGGCGGTCAGGGGGACGGAGAGACGGACCACGTTCTCCATCTCCTCCGTCAGGATCCGGGCCACGGCCTCCGCCTCGTCCTCCGGGCACTCCACGATCAGCTCGTCGTGGACCTGGAGCACCAGACGGGCATGGGGGCGCTCCGCCCGCAGCCGCTTCCACACGGCGATCATGGCCAGCTTCATCACGTCCGCCGCCGCGCCCTGGATGGGCATGTTCAAGGCCACCCGCTCGCCGAAGGCCCTCATGTTCCGGTTGGAGGACACCAGCTCCGGCAGGTCCCGGCGGCGGTGGAAGATGGTCTCCACATACCCCTGCTCCCTGGCCTGCTCCACCACGGTGTCCATATACCGCCGCACGCCGGGGAAGGCGGCGAAATAGGCGTCCATATAGTCCTTGGCCTCCGCCACGCTGGTGCCGATGTCCTGGGACAGGGAGAAGGCGGAGATGCCGTAGACGATGCCGAAGTTCACCGCCTTGGCCCGGCGGCGCATCTCATGGGTCACGTTCTCCCGGTCCACGTGGAACACCCTGGCCGCCGTCTGGGCGTGGAAGTCGCCCCCAGCCAGGAAGGACTCCCGCATGTTCTCATCCCCGGAGACGTGGGCCAGCAGCCGCAGCTCGATCTGGGAGTAGTCCGCGTCCACCAGCACGCAGCCGCCGGCGGGGACGAACATCCGCCGGATCTCGCTGCCCAGGTCCGTCCGGGTGGGGATGTTCTGGAGGTTCGGCTCCGTGGAGCTGAGCCGCCCCGTGGCGGTGACGGTCATCTGGAAGCTGGTGCGCACCCGTCCGTCGGGGCTGAGGGCCTTCAGAAGGCCGTCGGCATAGGTGGATTTCAGCTTGGCGTACTGCCGGTACTCCAGCACCGCGTCCACAATGGGCGCCTCCGGCCGCAGCTTCTCCAGCACGTCGGCGTTGGTGGACCAGCCGGTCTTGGTCTTCTTCCCGTGGGGCAGGCCCAGCCGGTCGAACAGCACCTCGCCCAGCTGCTTGGGGGAGTTGATGTTGAACGTCCCTCCGGCCATGCCGTAGATGGACGTCTCCAGCTCCCCGCTGCGCTTCGCCAGCAGCTCGCCGAAGGCCGCCAGCGCCCCGGCGTCCACCCGGCAGCCCGCCAGCTCCATCTCCGCCAGCACCCTGCACAGGGGCAACTCCGCCGTCTCATACAGCTCCCACTGGCCCCGCTCCCGCAGGCGGGCGGACAGAGTCCCGTACAGGGCCTCCACCGTCCCGGCGTACCGGTCCAGGGATTCGGCGGCGGCGCCCGCGTCCCCCAGCATGGAGAAGGCGTCCGGTTTCCGATACAGCGGCTCCGGCAGCTCCCGGTTGAAATACGACACCGACAGCCGCCGCAGGTCGTAGCTGCCCGCCGTGGCGTCCAGCAGATAGGCCGCCAGAGCCGTGTCGAACACGAAGCCCTCCGCGGGCAGGCCGTTTTCCAGCAGCGTCCGCATCAGGTCCTTGACGTTGTGGGAGACCTTCCGGATATTCTCCGAGAACAGGGCCTTCAGAAGCCCGTTCCAGTTCCCCTGGTACTTCTCAAAAAACAGCTCCGCGCCGCCCTGCTCCCATGCCACGGACACGCCCGTCAGGTCCGGCAGGGCCAGCAGGGACACGTGGTCCGCCTGCCGCCACTGTTCCAGCAGCTCCGCCGCCCGGTCCGGGGAGGTCACCTGCTCCGCCGGGGCGGCGGGCATAGTATCCTCCGTCTGCTCCGCCGGGGCGGCGGGGGCGGGCCGCAGGCCCCACTTCTCGATGAGCTTGGAGAACTCCAGCTTCAGAAACAGTCCGTACAGCTCCGGCGACGGCTCCCGCCGCAGATTCTCCGCCGGGTCGAAGTCCAGCGGCGCGTCGGTGACGATGGTGGCCAGCCAGTAGGAGTGGCGGGCGGCCTCCTCCCCCGCCGTCAGCTTTTTCAGCGCGGCGGGCTTGGCCTCGATGTCCGGCAGTCTGGCGTACAGATCGTCGATGGACTGGTATTTCTGGATCAGATCCATGGCGGTCTTCTCGCCGATGCCCGGCACGCCGGGGATGTTGTCGGAGGTGTCTCCCATGAGGGCCTTCAGGTCGATCATGTGGATGGGGTCGAAGCCGTACTGCTCCCGGAAGGTCTCCGGGGTCATGTCCTTTGTGGTGGTCTGGCCCATGCGGGTGGACACCAGCTTCACCTTGGTGCGGTCCGTGATGAGCTGCAAGCTGTCCTTGTCGCCGGTGACCACCACGCACTCCCAGTCCGCGGCCTCGCACTTCCGGGAGATGGTGCCGATGAGGTCGTCGGCCTCCCAGCCCGCCAGCTCGTAGCGGGGGATGCGCATATCGTCCAGCACCTCTTTCAGCACCGGCACCTG
>Ga0129314_1001066_pt1 | contig 21687 bp, 23 predicted proteins | sample O1111metagenome_FD_94431 | JGI IMG/M metagenome (GOLD analysis project Ga0129314, IMG submission 94431) | Orangutan individual fecal microbial communities from fecal samples from Wisconsin, USA - O1111 metagenome | ecosystem: Host-associated > Mammals > Digestive system > Large intestine > Fecal... | reverse complement strand
TCTGCTGCTGTCGCTTTTGATGCTGGCGTCATGCTCATCGGGAAAGCCTGCGGAGGTGTCGTCGGAGTCGGGAATCAGCCGCTACACCGATGTTCCGGAAGAGACAGTCGACGACCTTGTATATCCCGCGGTTTATGTTCGGACTGACATTTACGGTGAGGACAACACGACATACCCCCGTCTTGTAACGATATCCACCCGCGAGGAGCTTGAAAAATACACCTCCGACAGCGAAAAGATATACGATTTTGAAACAAACGCCTATTCCGTGAGCTTCTATGACGCTGTAACAAAGTACGACGCCGCATTTTTTGAAAACAATTCGCTTGTTATGGCTCTGCTAAATGAATCGTCTGGCTCATACACGCACGGCAACCGCGGATTCTCGAAAAACGAGAGCGGATATACGCTCAACCTTATAAGATTCGTACCCTCAGAGGCAACAGAGGACACGGCGGCATGGCACATCATATTTGAAGTTCCGAAGTCCTCCCCCGTGCTTGAGAGCGAGATTAAGCTCGACATCACGGAAGAAAACACCGCCGCGTAAAACTGAAATTCTAACTTCTTTCAATATTAAAATAGGCTTTGACTCTATGGGGCAAGGCTTATTTTATTTTCACGCAAAAAAACTGTGTATGAGATAATCTACACAGCTTTTTTTATTTTCAGAGAATGTAGTCGGTTATGCAGTCGTACCAGTGAACATACGTCTCGCCGTTTATGTCAAGTCTGTCGTTTTCGGGGAGCATTTCTGTCCAGAGCTTGCCGTATCTCTTATATGCCCAGTCGTTTTTATTGAATCTGCGCCAGAGTATCGTTCGTCCGTTTTTGTCGAGGTATTGCTCGGACACAACTCCGCAGTTATAGGTTTCGATATCCATAACGCATACGGTGTCGTATCTCCTGCCGCCTATCGTCACGATGTATCGTCCCACTATATCAAGAAGAAAATCCTTGTCCGCGGTATTAATTTTTGCCCCAGCTCTGGCGACGTCTCCCTTTTGTGAGAGATTTGTCTCGTTGCCGCAGTTGTCCTCTCCGAATCCCCAGTTTAGCATGAACTCATCCCCGTCGAGAAACGTAATATAGTTTCGCACATCTCCGTCATTCCTCAGCGTCGCAAGATATCGGCAGTGCGTGTCGGTAAGCTGCGCCACAAATGTACGGTTTACAACGTCCGTCTTATCAGAGTATGACGCTTCACGAGCCGTGAGTTCTACCCCCTCGATGCCGTGTACCTTTGCCTTGCCGGTGACCTGCATATCGTAAACATGGTCGCATTTTCGTGAGGGAATATCGTACATACCCCACGTCAGCTTTTCTCCGAGCTTCGGCACAAGAAACCATCCCATAAGCTCTTCCCATTTCACCGAAAACGGCTTCTCATTGCTCTCTTCTATCTTATATTCAGGTAGATATTCGGGTAACTTTTTCATATTGTTCTCTCCTTTTGATGTATTGTTGTACGGATACTTATTTTTAAAATTCTGTTTGGCGGTGTGAAGTCTGCTTTTGACTGTGCCGAGCGGTATTCCGAGCCGTTTTGCTATCTCAGCCTGCGGGAGCTCCTTCCAGAAATAGAGGTACAGTATCTGCTTGTCGCGGTCTCCGAGCATTTCCACAACCTCGCGCACCGTATCGACTACCGAAACTCCGCGTCTGCCATACGACAGCTCACTCTCAGCGACGTTGTCTATCGGTATCTCGTACTGCTTTGCCATACGGCGGAAATAATCGGTGCATTTGTTTCGCGCTATGCTGATAATCCACGGCTTGAAGGATTCTTTATTCTTCAGCTGCGGGAATTTGCTGTACGCGGTAATGTAGACTTCCTGCAAGATATCGTCCGCGTCGTGTACCATACTCACGCGGTATCTCACGAATCTCTCCACTGCCGCTCTGTCGCACTCAAGCAGCTGCTCAAACTCATCCATATATCCGCCTCCCTTCACTATATTAAAACCGGTTTCACTTATATAGACGGGATTTTACATCGAAAGGTTCATTTTAGAAAAAAAAACAAGCTCCGCAAAACACTGCAAAGCCTGTCTTCCGATTTACCTGATAAAATGCGTCCACTCACGTTCTTCTGTCTTCGGGAGTCCGAATTTTTCCTTACCGAGAGCGATACTTTTCATGAGGAACGTCATATTTCCGGCAAGAACGCGCATTGTCTGCTTTCCCTCTTCATCCTCGTCTGCTTCTCCCGGAGTGCGTCCGTGTATGGAGTTCCAATACTGGCTTGACGCGACGGGCATGGACGATATCATAAAGTATTTGTTGAGTTCGTCAAATGTCGCGGAACATCCGCCTCTTCTCGCACATACGACGCTCGCGCCGACCTTCATCGTCTTATCGAAGTGGGAGCTGTAGAATAGTCTGTCGAGGACTGCAATCAGCGTCGCGTTGGCGGAAGCATAGTAAACGGGACTGGCGACTACAAGACCGTCCGCTTTCTCAAACTTCTCGGCGATTTCGTTCACCACGTCGTCGAATACGCATCTGCCAAGCTCACCGCATCTTCCGCAGGCGATACATCCGCGAACGTCTTTGTTGCCGACCTGCACGATTTCGGTTTCAACTCCCTCTTCCGCGAACACTTTTCTCATCTCTTCAATGGCGATGGCAGTGTTTCCGTCAGGTTTCGGACTTCCGTTTAAAATAAGAACCTTCATTTTTTCCCCTTTCATTTATTTTTTTAAGAAAAAACCCGAACATCTCTGCTCGGGAATTATTCTCATGTGAAATATATGCTCAATTAAAACGCCCAGTTGCCGTCACGGAAGAGCGGTACTGTTGTTCCGTCAGCCTTAACAGCGTCGATTGACATATCAGGTGCGCCTATCATGAAGTCAACGTGAATCATGGAGTCGTTGATACCGAGAGCGCGGCATTCTTCAAGGGTCTTTTCTTCGTAACCGCGGATGCAGTTTTCAAAGCCTGTGCCGAGAGCGAGGTGGCAGCTTGCGTTTTCGTCAAAGAGTGTTTCGTAGAATGTGATTCCAGTGTTCTGGATGGGAGAATCCTGAGGAATGAGAGCGCATTCGCCGAGGTAAGCCGCGTTTTCGTCCATTGCAATCATCTTGCGGAGGAGTTCCTCGTTCTTTTCAGCCTTAACGTCGACAGCCTTGCCGTCCTTGAATGTGATGGAGAAGTTTTCGATAAGCTCGCCGCGGTATGAGAGAGGTCTTGTAGCTACTACAGTGCCTTCAGCCTTGCCGCGCATAGGAGAGGTGAATACTTCTTCGGAGGGGATGTTGGGGTTGAACTCTACGCCGCCGATTGTGTTTTCGGAGCCGCCGAGGAACATAGCTTCGGGGATAAGTCCTACCTTGAAGTCGGTACCGTTTGAGGAGTGGTATCTGAGCTCGGTTGCGCCGAGGGAGTTGATGTAGTCGCATCTTTCTCTGAGGTCGAGGTTGTGCTGATTCCATGCTTCTACCGGATCGTCGCCGTCTGCACGGGAGGTATAGAGAATGCTTTCCCAGAGCTTTTCCATAGCTGTGCTTGCTCTGAGCTCGGGGAATATCTTCTTCGCCCACTTCTTGCCGGGAACAGCAGCGATGCACCACTGATACTTGTTAGCCATTTTATCCTGTATGGGCTTCATGATGGGATATCTCTTCTGACCAACTTCGCTGACCTTCTTCTGGTTGATTCCCTTAAGTCCGTCCGGGTCGTCGGAGATGATGTGAATCATAGCGGGAAGGGTTTCTGCCATGTGTTCGAGCTTTGCCTTTTCCCAGTCCTCTACCTTTGCGAGAGCCGCTGCCTTTGCGTAACGGTATGTGCTCTTTGTGATGGGCTGGTATGACCACTCAACCTTAACTCTGCGTGCTCCTGCCTTATAGCATTCGTCAACAACCATGCGGACGAACTCGGGCTGTTCTACGCTTGCGTTAATGATAACGTCCTGACCCTTCTGTACATTTACACCCTTTCTTGCGATAAGAGCGGCATATTTTTGAATTGCAGTCTTTTTCATTTAAAACAATATATCCTTTCAAATTACTTGGTTATTACACAAGCTTTATTATATGTCACTTACTGTGTCGTGTCAAGCTAAAACATGTTAATTTTACTTAATATACATATCTCCGCTCGTTGAAACAAGTCTTATATCCGCTTTTCCGTCGCCGAAGATGTATGCTTTTCCGCTTTTTTTGTGTTCAATTTCGGTAAACAGCTCCGAGCTTACGCCTTTTGTAACGACCGACGCACCGCTGCCGTTAAGAACGATTGTAATGCCGTCGTTGTTGTCAGAATGAACTCTTTCATAAAAACGTCTCTTCAAATCATTTGTCCGTATTTCGATTATACCACCGAAAACAGCCGCAATCAATATCAACACGGCATTTTTAATAGGGTTTTAAGAATTCATTCACCATTTTAATGACCATTCAGCGGAGAATACGGCGCAATATCGTGTTTTTTTATTAATATCGCGGATTGATTTTGCTCGCGCGGTGTGGTATAATTGTTCTTACTTAAAAAAATACGAGGTTCTTTAAATGAAGGCTGTTGTTACCGTTATAGGACTTGATTCAGTCGGTATTCTCGCGAGAGTAAGCTCCGTCTGTGCCGAACACAACGCAAATGTAATCGACGTCACCCAGTCGGTTATGCAGAAGCTGTTCACCATGATAATGCTAATTGATATCTCCGACCTCAACTCGGACTTTGCCGCTCTCCAGTCGTCTTTCAACGCGCTCGGCGAAGAGATAGGCATGAAGATACACATTATGCATGAGGACGTATTCAACTCCATGCACCATATTTGAGAAAGGCGTCTACCTATGCTGAACACTACCGATATTCTCGAAACCATACGCATGATAGACGACGAAAATCTCGACATACGCACTATTACAATGGGCATTTCACTGCTCGACTGTGCGGACTCGGATATTCACGCCTCATGCGACAAGATATATGAAAAAATATGCCGCCGCGCCGAACGCCTTGTTCCCGTAGGAGAGGAAATCGAGCGCACCTACGGCATTCCGATTATAAACAAGCGTATCTCGGTAACTCCGATATCAATGCTCTGCGCAGTCTCCGGCGGCAATCCCGTGGAATACGCGAAGGTGCTTGAAAAAGCCATCGGCACAGTCGGAGTAAACTTTCTCGGCGGATATTCCGCTCTTGTACACAAGGGATTTTCCGCGGGCGACCGTGAGCTGATAAACTCCATTCCCGAAGCTCTCGCGGAGACCGAACACGTCTGCTCTTCCGTCAACGTAGGCTCGACAAAAGCCGGAATAAACATGGACGCCGTCGCAATGATGGGCGGTATCATCAAGCGTGCGGCTGAGCTTACCACGGACAAAAACTGCATGGGCGCGGCGAAAATTGTCGTACTCTGCAATGCTCCCGAGGACAACCCGTTCATGGCAGGCGCTTTCCACGGTGTAGGCGAACCCGACTGTGAGATAAACGTAGGAGTATCCGGTCCCGGCGTCGTTCGTTCCGCTCTCACAAGATGTCCCGACGGAGATCTCACAGAAGTTGCGGACATAATAAAGAAAACAGCCTTCAAGATAACAAGAATGGGACAGCTCGTCGGAACAGCGGCTTCAAAAAAGCTCGGCGTACCGTTCGGCATTGTTGACCTTTCTCTTGCCCCTACTCCCGCAGTAGGAGACTCAGTCGCGCACATCATCGAGGAAATGGGCATTGAAGTCTGCGGTTCTCACGGAACTACGGCTGCTCTCGCTCTCCTCAACGATGCCGTAAAGAAGGGCGGAGTTATGGCGTCTTCCCATGTAGGCGGACTTTCCGGTGCGTTTATTCCCGTATCGGAGGACGCAGGAATGATAGACGCGGCACGCTCCGGTGACCTCAGCATAGAAAAGCTCGAGGCAATGACCGCAGTATGCTCCGTCGGACTTGACATGATAGTAATCCCCGGCGACACTGCTCCCTCGACCATCTCCGCAATCATCGCAGACGAAGCCGCAATAGGCATGGTCAACAGCAAGACTACCGCCGTTCGTGTAATTCCCGCAATAGGAAAGCATGACGGAGAGGAGCTTGAGTTCGGCGGACTGTTCGGCTCGGGTCCCATAATGAAGCTGCACAACGACCGCAGCTCCGAAAAATTCATAAGCCGTGGAGGAAGAATACCCGCTCCGATGCAGGCTCTGAAAAATTAGGGCAAAATCTGAAAAACCAACGCAAAAGTCGAAGAAGGAACACAACCAAATATACAAAGTGAGTTCGTAACCATCCTCACTATAAGAAAAACTACGGAACAAGCTGTGACGCTTATTTTGTAGCGCGCGGCTTTTTCCTTTATTATGAAAGGACTACCCCAGAAATGAAAAACAGCAAAGTCAGATTTATCGCATATTCCGCAATGATAGCGGCAGCTTATGTGGCACTTACAATGATATCCGCAGCGTTCGGTCTCTCTTCCGGCGCGATTCAGGTTCGTATTTCGGAGGCGCTGTGTGTTCTTCCGATATTCACCCTCTCAGCCGTTCCCGGAGTGACTGTCGGATGCTTTATTGCAAATATACTCTGCGGCGGAACAGTATATGACATAGTTTTCGGCACGCTTGCCACGCTCATCGCCGCCGTCATCACTTATTTTATAAAAAATCCGCTCCTATCCTCCATACCGACAATCGTCTCAAACGCAGTCATCGTGCCCATCGTGCTCATCATGTCTGGCGTCGGCGGAGTGAATATGTTCCCCTATTTCGCGCTTACCGTAGGACTCGGCGAGGTTATATCGTGCGGTATTCTCGGAACGATTCTCGCCGTATATATGAAAAAGCACCCGAGGGTTTCTCAGGCACTTTTTAAGGCTTAACCTATTTTACATCCGCCGACTTCAGCAGCTTTTTGAAGTACAGTGTTCCGTCTTCTCTTTTTATAATCAAAGCAAAATACTCTTCATCCTCACTGTCTTTCGAGGTGCAGACCTTGAACCTTACACGATATGTCTTTTCGGTTTCGGCAAGATACGTTATCTCGGTTTCGGGCTTTGCGCTCTCTGTGACTGATGGGGAAATATACGCACCGACCTTCGGAAGATATTTGAATCTGTCTCCGTCGCGGTGCGTTATTTTTACGTTTCCGCCGAAATATCGGTACATCGTGGCTTCAAATTCGCTCTCGGGAATTATCTGGGATATCGTGTATTCGGGATACGACTTTTCAGCCTTCTCGATAAGCTCCGTGTTGCCGGAATATTTCGCGTAGCCGCTCTCAAGCATAAACATGAGCACCGCGTCCCTGTATTCCCGTATGGCATCGTTCATATTGTCAAACGTCGGCAGAACAGTCTTGTCGGACACGAGCACATCCAGCATTTCGTAAATTTCGGCGGAAGTCTCGTCGTGAATATCATGTACGGAGACAATGCTCTCGCTCATGTAATCGTATGTGTCGAATCCGAGCTTGTCTGTCAGTGAGCACGAAGTCAGAATAATTATACAGAATAATACAAGTACAGTCAGTTTTTTTCTCATTTAATTATACTCAAACTAAAATATTCAGTTGATACATTTGTATACGGCTTTTTTTACGTCGGCATACATATAAAGCGAACCGAGACATACGAGCGGTCTGTGCTCTTCCTCGGCGAACCTTACAGCTTCCCTCACGCCTTCGTCTATGCTGGGATAGGAATGAGCTTCAACGCCGTTTTCGGAAAACTCACGCATTACTCCCACTGAATCAAGCGAGCGGGCATTTTCCGGCGTTACGGTGAAGGCGCGGCAGGTGAGCGGGGACAGCATTTTTATCATCCTGCCGTGCTCCTTGTCAGCCATAACTCCCATGAGCAGCACCGTTTTTCCGTCGTCCGTCAGCGGCGAGAGATAGCACTTTATGTTTTCCACAGCCGAGGCAATACCGTTCGGGTTGTGCGCGCCGTCGTATATCACAAGGGGACTTTTTGACAGTATCTCAAATCTCGCTTTCCAGTGAGCAGTGAAAAGTCCGTGTTCCACTGCGCTGTCGGGAATTACAATACCGCTTTCTCTCAGTATTTCCACAGCTGTCAGCACAGTCGCGGCGTTTCTCGTCTGGTACAGTCCGTGGAGCGAAAGTTTCAACTTATGTCCCTCAAACTTTAGCGATGTTGCGTCAAGATTAGTCTTAATGTCGGATATTCCCGCGAAATCCGTCCTGTAATAAGGTGAATGCATTTCCTCCGCCTTTGCCCGAATCACCTCTTCCGCTGAATTGTCGCCTTCCCCGAACAGAATCGGCACGCCTTTTTTGATGATTCCTGCTTTTTCGGCGGCTATTTCTGCTGTTGTGTTTCCGAGTATGGCGGTATGGTCGAGGTCGATCCCTGTGATAACGGACAGTACCGGAGTTTTTATTACATTCGTCGAGTCAAGTCTGCCGCCGAGTCCGCACTCGAACACCACGTAATCGGCGTTCTTTCTCTTGTAATAGGAAAGCGCGATGGCGGTGATAAGCTCAAACTCAGTCGGCGGGTCTGCCATTTTGTCGGCAAACTGCTTGACATATTCGGTTTCCGCGGCTAAGTCGTCGTTCGAGATGTTTTCGCCGCAGTACATTATTCTTTCGTTGAATTCCTCAACAAACGGAGACGTGAAGAGCCCTACTTTATATCCGGCGGCGGAGAGTATTGATGACAGCATCGCACAGGTCGAACCTTTGCCGTTTGTTCCCGCAACGTGGATGAAGCGCAGGCTGTCCTCGGGATTTCCGAGCATATTCGTCAGCTCTGTTATCCTCTCAAGTCCGGGACGGCTTCCTCTCCATTTCACGGAATGAATATATTCGATAGCTTCTTCGTAATTCATAATATCAACCGATCGTTTTCTTTATTTTTTCGCAGAGTTTTATTACGGCGGGAATGATGATTATCTTCACCGGAACCATAAGCGCGTATTCGGGAAGACGGTACATGAACCATCCCCAGTATGTCTTTGAGCCGTAGAGAATGCTTACCCATGCCGTATTCACGAGAAGTCCGAGGACAATTCCGTTAATAAGCACAGCGGGAACAACATGGCGGAAGAGATTTACTTTTTCTCCTTTGAACAGTGAGAACGAGCCGTCGCCGCGATAGAGAAACAGTCCGTAGACAGCACCCATGAGAGCTGCGCAGACAGTAAATCCGGGGAAATAAGGTCCTATGGGGAACAAAAGCGCTCCGATAAGGTCTCCCAGTCCTCCGACAATCGCACCGACTACGGGACCGTATACGACAGCCGCCGCCACAACGGGAACGAAGCTGAATCCTATCTTCCAGCCGAAGGTGTTAATTGAGCAGAAACGGTTCAGCACTATCTCAAGCGCCACGAGAACAGCCGATGTTGTGATAATTCTGACAGTCAAACCTTTGCTTCTTTTTTTGACATTATTGTTCATAATAAAAACCTCCCAAAAAATGTCATACTTGCGTTTGCGCATACGGAACGTGAACATTAAATCACACGCCTGAACATTTCTGAGAGGGATCGGCTCTTATATATGTACAGCGGGATGCGAAATTCGGACCGCAGCGGAATGCAGTTTTATTCTGCCTCCTGCTTTCGTCCGACAAACAACTCCCCGTTTTGCCGGCACTTTACGCCCGAAAATCTACTCTGTCAGGAAGTCTCTGAATTTTATGTATTTTAGCCTTTTATCGCAAAAACTCGATTTATTCAGAGTATCCTTAGAACTTTCCGTATGAGAAAATTATAGCACAGACAAAGGTCAAATTCAATGCCCGCAAAATAGGTTAATATAAATCTATCCTTTACACAGTTTTTTATTCCGTGCGGAAATGCGGATTGAAATATGTCACAAAAAAAGTCTCCGCCGCTGTTTTGTCAGCATTAGGAAGCCTCTGATTTTATGTTATTTTTGCAATAAAAGCCCTTATATCTTAGCCTTTTATCGCAAAAATCCGATTCATTCAGAGTATCCTATGACGAAGACTTTTTGTATTCAATTACAATTCAAATCCAGCCACAAGAGCGAGCAGGGATATCACGGCGACAGCAAAGCACACAACTCCGACGAGCTTTTGGAAAAACAAATATGTCTCCGAGGGTTGAAACGCATACCCGCCGCTGAACCACCATCTTCTGCGAAAGGTTGAGAGAGTCCATTCGAGCTTAGGGAAAGCCAGTGAAATCACAGAGAGCACCGACGTCGGAAAAAGCAGAGCTATCCAAGTGGCGTCGGCATATTTCGCACTTTCGGAGAAGACACAGAACAGTATTCCCCCGACAAGGCACAGCGCACTGAGAGCCGCCACTATCTTCGCCCACAGCGGGACATAGAAATCCGCAGTTCCCTCACTCATGCCGCTGAGCTTATCGTCAATCGCTTCGTTCAGCTCTTTTTCCTCTTCACGTGACATCGGAGGCGGCAGAATAGCTCCGCAGTCGATACAGGTGTTTCTCGTGCCGTCCTGCACAGCTCCGCAGTTTTTGCATTTTTTCTTCATATCGGTTTGTCCCCCCAGATGGATATCTACTCGTTAATTCCCATATTCTGCGGATGCAGACGGATATCTAACCTACTCATTAATTCCCATATTCTGCATAAGCTTCTGGTTGAATTCTTCCGCGGTGTTGTAGCCCATCTTCTTCTGACGGTTGTTCATCGCCGCTATCTCGAGAACCACCGCAAGGTTGCGTCCCGGCTTTACCGGAATTGTCGTCATAGGTATCTTTATGCCCATGATGTCGGTGTAGTCGGTTTCAAGTCCGAGACGGTCGTACATTTTTCCCTGCACCCACGGCTCGAGATTTATTACCATGTCTATCTTCTCCGTAGCCTTGACCGAACCCATACCGAACAGTCTGCGCACGTCGACGATTCCTATGCCGCGAAGCTCGATGTAGTATTTTAATATTTCGGGAGCTGTTCCTACGATTGACTTTGCCGATACCTTGCGAAGCTCTACCGCGTCGTCCGCTATGAAACGGTGTCCTCTCTTGATAAGCTCGATTGCGGTTTCGCTCTTTCCTACTCCGCTGTCTCCCGTGATGAATATGCCCTCGCCGTAGACCTCGACAAGCACACCGTGACGCGTTATCTGAGGAGCAAGCTGCACATGCAGGAACGAGATGAGCGCCGCCATGAAGTCACTGGTGTTTTCTTCAGTGGAGCACACCGGAACTTCAAAATACTCCGCTATCTCGATGAGTATCGGGTCGACCTCGTTTCCGTGAGTTACGACGACTGCTATGGGGTGATGCTTAAAGAAATCGGTCAGTCTCTCGCGGCGAAGCTCCTCCGGCATTTGCTTGATGTACATGGACTCCGCGTTACCGATTATCTCTATTCTTTTCGGGTCGAAGTGCTCGAAAAATCCCGCAAGAACAAGTCCCGGTCGGTTTACGTCTGACGAGGCGATCATTATCTTTGAAGGGTCTTCCGGGGTGTATAATACTTTCAGTCCGTTTTCGGTGATTATTTTTTGGAGATCAACTCTGTTCGTGAATTCTTCCATATTGCATGGCTCCGATCGCATATATTGTACTATCGGAATTATACCATATCGGCGCGCGTATTGCAATATTTTTGTGCGTTTTTGTAATGTACAAGTAAAGAAGTGGATAATTAACCTTATACTTTATCGCTGTTCACGTTTCGTTAAAATAAATTTGATATAATATCCTAGAATTTTTATATTTATCTGAATCGGTGTAATCACATGAAAAAAACTTACGTTAAAATATTATCATGCGTTTCCGCGGCGTCGTTCCTGCTCACTCTTCCCTCCTGCGGCGACTCGAAGAAAAAGCTCGAGAGCACAAAGGAAGACAAAACCGTCGTTATGACTGTGGGCGAGTACGAAGTTCCGCTTGAATTATACAAATATGTTGCGCTGAACACAAAGTCCGACTACGAAAAAGGCGGCGGAAGCGACATATGGCTCGGAGAAAGCGGCGCGGCTAAGCTGAGCGAGCTGGAAGACAGCATAAACGAGACTATAGTTCACCTCTACACCACGCTTTATGTATGTGATGAGTACGGAATATCTCCCGACGACAGCTATATAACGGACGCGCTTGATATTCAAATGGACGCGATTTACGAGGGGTACGAGAACGACTACGATGTTTACGCGGAAGAGATAGCGGAGTACCACATGAACGACTCCGTGTACCGTTTTATCACGCGTAACGACATTCTCTCGGAAGAGCTGATTCACAAAATGATGGACGACAAGGTGATTCCATCGACAGACGAAGAGCTTGAGGGAATAATCTCGGGTCCCGATTTCATTCATGTTAAGCAGATTCTCATCTCAAACGACAACGGCAACTCTGAGGAGGAAAACCTCGCGCTCGCAGAAGACATACTGAAAAAGCTGAACGACGGCGCGGATTTTGACGAGATGATACAGCAGTACGGCGGAGACTTATACCTTTTCAACACCGACAACGGCTACTACATCTCGCGCGGAAGCTATCACGAAGCCTTTGAAGAAGCCGCGTTTTCCCTTGAAATAGGCGAAATCAGCGGAATAGTCAAGACCGACGCGGGGTTCAGCATAATCAAACGCTATCCGAAGGACGCCGAATTCATCGCGGAAAACTTCAACGTGCTTGCCGACGACTACATTCGCGGAAGATACAACCTCATTCTCGCGGAAAAGGAAAAGGAGCTTTCGGTAACGTACACGGACGCGATGGAAAAATACCCCGTACTCAGCTTAAAGTAAGCCGTGGTGAACAGATTTGAAATACTACACCAGACGATCCGGCAGCGGAAAAATGTCAAAGGTGCTGTTTCGTATATTCTTTGTGATATGCGCCGCGCTTGTCATTGTGATTTTGTCCGCGATGCTCGGAAATCATCTAAAAAATAAAATAGCCGCGGCTGAGGAAGCTATGAAAGCCTCGGGAGAAGCCGCGGGAATCCAGCTCAGCCGTGAACCTGCCGATACTCCGACAGAAAGCACAGGCTCGGCCTACGCGATGAAAGCCGGAGGGATAGACCTCACCGCATACGCAAGCGACGGGGATATGCTCTCGGCTCTCGACACGCTCTCGTCGTACTACAGCACGCTGATTATCCCAGTATGCAGGGAGGACGGCACGCTGATTTACTCCTCTCCCGCGCTTGAGAAAATATCGAGGTCGGAAGTGAGTGCAGGCAACACCGTATTTGACCTGCTTTCGTCATGCACAGCCGCCGCGAAAAACAAGGGCATGGAGGTATGTGCGCTTCTCACTCCCTCCGACGGAATTTCCTCACCCTCGAACGCCGCTTTTGTCGACAGCGCTCTCATTTCGGAGCTTTACGAAAACGGAGCGGACAGGGTTATGTTAAAATTCTCCGCGCACGACGACGAAAACTATCACAGATGGATACAAAACTACATCTCCGCGATGGAATTTGACGAAGACAAGCTCGGTATAGCTCTGCCCTCCGACTATGTACTTGAAGCAAGAGGGGTTCAGCAGCTGCAATTGTTTTCGGAAAGAGGCGCGTTCCTGTGCGTGTATTTCGACTCCGCCGCAGGCTCATACGACACGGTTTATGACAGCGTAACGCACAAGCTCGGCTCCATGGTCGGTATGTTTGAGCTGTACACCGTGACGGTTTTAGTGTCTCCGAGCGACAACATTCCTGCGGTATACAAAGCCTGCACCGACGCCGGAGTAAAGCACATCAGCTTCACAGGCTACACTCTGCCCGACGACCTTGTGAAAAAGCTCGATACGACAGAGGAAACAACCGAAGACGCCGCCGAGACAGAACAGCAAAAGATAGAAAATCCCTACGCCGGCTCATCATTCTCTTCCCCGGAAACGGAAACCGAAACGGAAACAGACTACGACTACAGCTACTATGACGACAACTCCGGTGATTATTATGACGACTACTCAGGCAGCTACGGTAACACGGGAGAATCGCCATGGTACTAAAGCCCTATTCAACAGGAGACTCTCTGATTCTCGACAAAGACTGCGCTGTTGTTTCGAATTCCGTAAAAGCCGGCTCTCCGGAGAACTTGCTTGAGCTTATCATCCGCTCGATGAAGGTAGGAGACCGAAAGCTGTTCCATCACTTCTGCGAGGCTGACAGCCTGCCGTGTCCTTTTGAAGTGATACGACTGCTGAAATACGGCAATGCTTTTGTCTTTCTCGAAAAGATTATAATAAACTCTTCTCCCATGACGCTGTGTATTCTCGGCGAGAAAATCACCGACTTTATCAGCTTCATGTCGCCCGACACCGAGCTTTACCGCACCGAGACCGGCAGACTTATCTACGAGCTTGCCGTGTCAATTGAAGCGTCGGAGGGTGAAGAGAACGTCAAGATAACGCCCGAAGCTCTCACCTGTTACTCAAAGGCTCCGCTGCTGTTTGACGAGCTGCTCTCACCCATGAGAAACGTAAAGGAATGCGACATTGCAAGGTTCATCGAAATGATATGCGGCGGCGTTATGTCGTCCTCACTGTTCGGCGGAGCTGTCGTATCATTGGACAATGTGAATTCTCCCGCAAAGCCGTCGTTTTACCCGATAAATCCCGCGTCCCTTGTTCACGTATGCACGGGACTTATTCACATCGCGGCGTATCTTTCGGCTGACAACAAAGTCTCGGTTTCGCTTGACTGTCACCCGGACGGAGTTATCGCGGATTTCTCATGCACTACAAACTACTCACTCACCAGCGACTGCGGCAGTTTTCTTGAGATAGCGGAAACCTTCCCCGACCTCAGATACACCGCCTCCGCTCTCGGAGCAATGGCAAACGCACTTGACTTCATGCCCACCGTAAGATGCGAAAACGGCAGGCTCAGCATAAGGATAAAAGCCGCTCACGCAATCGACAACAGTGTAACGTTCAAGTATTCCGACCCATATTCCATCATAATTCCCGCGCTGTCGGAAGCCGTATCATTTATGGATTTTTACCATTCATGCGGATAAGAGTACAAGCCTTGAGTAGTTCACGATACGCGTTTTCTTTCACAGATTTTCTCCAATTACGCGGATAGGAGTACAAGCGCAAGAATAAGCACCTCCGCGCACATCCCGTCACTCGCGATAAGGAACATCACAAGGAGTATGATAAGCTCTTCCCGACCGATTTTGCCGCGCAGGTTTTCTATGAGACTGCTTATGTTCTCGTGAGCCTTTGCGCTTGCAGGAGCGGAAACTTCATCTTGAAGCACTTCATTTGATGGTTGTGCGGATGGTTGTTCCCGCTGATATTCCGCATATTCTTCGGCAGAGGTTTCAAGAAATTCTTCTTCCGGCGTGTATTCTTCTTCCGTGCTTTCATCCCGCTGTGCCGTGAATCTCGCCGAAGCGCCGCTCATGGTTGACACATCTTTCCAGTCCTTGAACGTGTTTCCGTCGTATCCCGGAGGCGGAGAGTAACGATTTTTCCTCAAATCCCGCGTATAAATACCGCTCACCTCACTTTACTTCGACTTGCCCATAAGACCTTCAAGCCCGCCGAACGCTCCCATAACATCGCTGAGCTGCATGACTGACATACATCTGTCGATAATCTGCTGTCTCTCCGGCTTCAGATACGGCTTGAGCGCACCCATCAGCTTTTCCGCCCTGCCTTTGTCATATTTCGGAGGAGCAGGCTTTTCTTCCGATTTTTCGCCCTCGCTCTTCTCCTTTGTCTCCCCCTCGGAAGTATTTCCCCCGATAAGCGGAGACACCATCGAAAGCACGCCCGGAAGCTTTTCCATCATCTCTTTTTGTACTTCATCCGTGCTTTCGTCTCCCCCGCGTATCTCCTTAACCATATCGGCGAACTCGGGATTTTGTATTATCTTTGCTATCATTCCGGAAATATCGTTTTCCATTTCACACCCCGTTGTACACTCCCACCAGATACGTGAGCCGCGCTATGTCGTCGTCTGTTACCTCTTTAAGGAGCGCGCGTATCTTTTTCACGGTCTTGCCGTCGATTTTTTTGCTTCCCATGTCAATTCCGGCACTGCCGAGCACTAAATTAAGCATCATAATGAACTTGTCATCGGGCATCTCGAGCATTTTTTCTATGGCGTTTTTGTTAAGCATTGTTCCCTCCGAATATTTTCGCTGACTGCTTACAGTATATTCGCCCGCTCGCCGACTTGACAATATATAAAGGATTAAAAATGAAATACCTTGTTTTTTCGGATTCTCATGGCAACACCGACGCTATGAGAAGAATTATCAAATTAAATCTTGAAGCAGGCAAACTGGACGGAGTATTTTTCCTCGGCGACGGAATACGGGACGTAATAAAGCTGACGCACGAGTTACCCTCTCTGCATTTCGACTGTGTACTCGGCAACTGCGACGCTCCGAGTGACGTTCGTGATGAGCTGACCGACACGACATACGAGAAAATGGTGACAGTCGGCGCGTGGAAGTTCCTCTTAATGCACGGACACAAATACGACGTGAAGTACACCTACCAGGAAGCGGTGGATCACGCTATAGAAAAGGGCGCGGACTGCCTATTCTTCGGACACACGCACCGAATGGAGGACGCACAGCTTGACGGCTCTCTCAAAGGCTCAGTCAGAATCATAAATCCCGGCTCATGCGGCACAGGCTTTCACAAGTCGTTTGCGCTGATTGAAACGGTCGGCGGGCAGCTTGTCTGCGGATTCGGCGAAATAAAATAAAAAAATCAGCCTGATTTACGCGAAAAAACGTATTTCAGGCTGAAATTTTATTTAGTTTAGCTTACTCATGCCCATGACATGGTTGTCGGCTTGGGATCGTGCATGATAGCTTCCTTCAGCACTTCAACTGCCTTTGTGAGTCCTTCGTCGATTGACATAAGGCTGTCTTCGTGTTCGATGGAGATAGGTCCGTCATATCCGACAAGTCTGAGGTTGCTGATGAGATCCTTCCACCATGCAACGTCGTGACCGTAGCCGAGCGCTCTGAACACCCATGCGCGGTTGATTTCGTCGCCGTAGTGCTTTGTGTCGAGAACACCGATGCGTGCGGTATTGATGGGGTCAACCTTTGTATCCTTCGCGTGAACGTGATAGATAGCGTCGCCGAGCATACGAATAGCCGCTGCGGGTTCCATTCCCTGCCATACGAGGTGAGAGGGGTCGAAGTTTGCGCCGATGGTATTGCCTACAGCCTTTCTCAGCTTGAGAAGAGTTTCGGTATTGTAGCAGCAGAAGCCGGGGTGCAGCTCGAGAGCAATCTTATGTACGTGATGCTCCTCCGCGAACTTTACGGTTTCCTTCCAGTAGGGGATGAGGACTTCGTTCCACTGATAATCGAGAACAGCGAGGAAGTCTTCCGGCCACGGGCAAGTTACCCAGTTCGGATATTTAGCGCCGGGATGATCTCCGGGACAGCCTGAGAAGCCTACTACGGTTTCAACTCCTGCTTTTTCGGCAAGGAGAATCGCGTTTTTGAGGTCTCTGTCGTACATCTCAGCAGTAGCCTTATCGGGATGAACGGGGTTTCCGTGAGCGGAGAGTGCTGCGATTTCGATGCCGTACTTTTTGAAGGTGTTCATCCATTCTTCAAAAGCCTTTTCGTCGTTGAGGAGGATATCGGGATCGGCGTGATCCTTTCCGGGATAACCGCCGCAGCCTATTTCAACAGCTTCAACGCCGTGGCTCTTTAAGATAGCGAGAGCTTCGTCAAGCGGCTTCTTTGCATAAAGGTTAGCAAGAACACAAAGTTTCATGTTGTTTTCCTTTCGTGTGTGGATTTATTTCTGATGGAAAAATTATACCACACCGCGCTCGGAATTACAAGTGGGTTTATGTAAACTGTTCCTCAGTTCTTCGTCATGTTCTCGAGATCCTTGGTCATGGTCTTGTTCGTTATGCTTTCGTACTTTTTATAAAGAGAAGCGATGTTGGCGTTCGGCGTCTTGAGAGCGTTTATAACTCCGCCCCATCCGAAAACTACGCCGAGGTCATACATACGGTTTGTGAAGATTATATCAAGCGACGCTGAACTCTGCTCGTCTCTGGAGCCTTTGCTCTTTAGGGAAACGTCGTAGTATTCAGGCATGATCATTTCCTTGCCCTTCGCCGCCAGAGCTTCAAGTATCTCGCCTGTACGAGCAGCATCTTTAACTGTACGGCTGACTACCATGAGGTCGGAGTTTACCGCCACATATGTGTAGTATCTGTCCTGTGCTTCGTCATATTTCGGCATGGGAAGAATTCCGAATTCGCGGTCGTTTTCACGGTATGTTCTGATGAACGCCACAACTTCGGTTGCGAACAGTGCGTTTCCTTCGCGGAGTCCGGAGGAGATAAAGTCAATGTTATCGCCGTAGACTGCGGGGTCGCCCATTATCTGAGCTATCTTATCCCACACATTACTGAATCTTTCACTGCCCCATGAAATCTGCGGAACATTCTGGTCGTCGAGCTTGATAAGAGCTTCACCCGCGCTCATCCACATTCCGGCATAGTTTTCACCGTGCGTCAGGAGTCCGTAGCGGTCCTTCATGTTGTATTCGCCGTTTCCGTCAAGGTCGAGAAGTCCCTGCTTTATCATGTCGTAGAACGTATCGAACGTCCATTTTCCGTCAGCTACGAGCTTATACGGATCTTCAAGGTGCAAGTCTTCAAAATACTGCTTATCGAAATACAGAACCCACATAACGTCCTTGTCGCCTATCGTGATGTCGGAAGCCATAAGGTAGTTTGTACCGAGCACCTTCAGCTGTTCCCTTGCGTCTCTGTCCCACCACGACTTATCAAGGTCAACGTAGGGCATGGTGCCTATATCGAGACAGTAGCCGCCGGTAGCAGTACGTGAAGCATCGGTAAAGTTCATGAACGCGCAGTCATATGCACCGTCTCCGGAGTTTACGGAGTTTTTAAACGCGCTTGTGTTTCCTCCTGCTGCGTTGACAACGGATGTGATTTTGATGTTCATCTTGTCCTCGACCCAGAGATTACGGTTGTAAAACGCGTCGTTGATAGGCTCTCCCGTTATCTCCTCAACGGTAAGCTCGCGCCAGTTGTACGGAACATTGTCTCCTGTCAGCGCGTTGAAGGTATATCCCTCGTAGTCGGTGAACGGAACATCGAGCTTCTCTCCCTCTTCCGTCTCCTCGGTTTCGCTTTCCTCGGCGGATATGTTCTGACTTTCGGCTGTTTTGCTTTCGGTTTTGTCCTGCGGTTTTTCGGAACATGACACAAAAGCGGACGACAGCATAATTGCGGCAAGAATCAGAGATATTGTGTTTTTGGTTAACTTTTTCATCATTTACCCCCTTACTATTTTTTGATTAAATTTAATCAATTGCTTCTATAACAAAGCCTTATATTGTATATATTGTAGCATTTTGTTCAAAGAAAGTCTATTTGCACATTCAACTAAATTCGCGCAAGCTATTTTTATAGTTCATACAATAATTAATCAATTAACCAAAACAAGGCGGTAATTCTCCGTTTTGGAAAATTATCGCCTGTTTTTTTATCAGATTCTGCCGGTCAGTTTTCATCCGTTATCTCAAGCGCCGATGTGTCGTACATTACCTTAGCGTGGTTGTCTCGGATAAGCTCCCGTGATATGGTATTGCCGGTTTTTTTGTCAATACAACTTCTGTATACCTGTCCTTTTCGATATACTATGCCGTCTTCGCGGACAAAATGCTCGTTTTCCGACGCTATATGGTATTTCACGTCGAGAGGCTTTTCCGCTCGCAGCTCACCGCAGAGGTACGTATCCGTGACATATGTTATGAGCTGATATGTGTTGTCCGTGTTGTTTTTGAAGCGATAGTCGAGGTAGTTGTATACAATGGATGTTCCCGTTCCGAACGGCACTTGTCTGTTGAAGTCGGGAAACAGGTCAAATCCGTCGTGGTGGTGATGCTCCGTTATATCAAGCGGGGAGTGCATTACCATCCAGTGAATGAGGTTGGTGAACTGACACATTCCGCCGCCGATTCCCGAAACTGACCTTGCGTTCGATATCATCAGCCCTTCTTTATAGCCTTTTTTCTCGGTAAGCCTGCCCGCGAGATGCCAGAACGAGAAGGTTTCGCCCGGTTTTATCAGTATTCCGTTAATTTTCGGAGCAGTCAGCGCGAGGTTCACGGCTTTGTTTTCCTGAAGCTGCGGCTGTGTGTTTCCGAGCGTCCTTCTGATTAGTGAGTTATGCTTATATATGACGACGGGGAGCTTTTCACCCCATTTTTCTCTCGCGAACCTCTCTCCGCTGAAGAAATCCTTTATCCGTCTTTCGGTACAGCATTTGAAAACGGAAATGTTGTAGGCAAGCGGTGACAGCTCACAAAAAAGTCTGCGGCTCATAATGTATCCTCCACGAAAAAAGACGAAGAGAAGCTCTCCGCCTTTTCACTATAATTATTTAAATCAGAACTTGAAGATGTCGCCGGTCTTAGCGGAGGTGTAGATACCTTCGAGAATTCTGGTAACTGTGTAAGCCTGTTCGGGAAGAACTGTGGGCTGAGCCTTTTCGCCGCGAACAGCCTGAATCCACTGATAAGCTTCCTTACCTGCGGGGTCATTGTCGGAAACGCCTTCATAGAAAGCTGCGCCGCCTGCATTGAAGCTGGGTGTGAAGGTGTACTGTCTGTTCTGACGGATACCGTTGATGTGAACGCCGCCGCCGAACATATCTCCGCCTGCCTTTGTACCGCATACCATGCAGCAAGCTTCACGAGGTTCGAGGGTGTTGAGAGCCCAAGAAGCGTCAAGGGAGATTGTAGCGCCGTTTTCCATTACGATGAAGCCGAACGCGGAGCTTTCAACGGTGAATTTTGCGGGATCCCAGTTGCCCCAGTCGTTGCCCTGTTCTGTATCGTTGTTGTGAGCGTGATATGTAGTACCAACGCAGTACTTCGGCTTGTAGTTGTTCATGATCCAGAGTGTTACGTCGAGAGCATGAGTACCGATGTCGATGAGGGGACCGCCGCCCTGTTCATACTCATTAAGGAACACGCCCCATGTAGGAACAGCACGTCTTCTTACAGCGCAAGCTCTTGCGAAGTAAATGTCGCCGAATGTACCCATCTCGGATTCAGCCTTGAGGTACTGAGCCTGAGCGGTCTGTCTTGTCTGATAACCGATTGTGAGGAGCTTGCCTGATTTTTCAGCAGCGTCAAGCATCTTCTTAGCTTCTTCGGAGTTGATAGCCATCGGCTTTTCGCACATAACGTGCTTGCCTGCTTCGAGAGCGTCAACTGTGATGAAGGAGTGAGCGCGGTTGGGAGTAAGAACGTGAACTACATCAATAGTCTTGTCCTCAAGGAGCTTCTTATAGTCTGTGTAAACAGCAGCGTCGGGAGTGCCGTAGTCCTTCTTAGCCTTCTGAGCTCTTTCTTCGATGATGTCGCAGAATGCAACCATCTGTACGCCGGGAACCTTCTTAAGGGAAGGCATATGCTTACCGTTTGCGATACCGCCGCAGCCGATAATACCGACTCTTACGATGTCTGATGCGTTTGCCATTTATTTATCCTCCGGATTAAAAAATTTCTGTTTAAATAATGAAGCCGCAAAGCTTTCATCTTAGAGTATGATATAACATTTTTTCATCTTTTTCAAGAGATAAAGAGCACATTTTTGCTCGAATTTTTCATTTCGGCACGTTGCATAATTATATTTGTCGTTCGATGTACACTTTGCATAAAGTCATATCGGCTTTTGTTATAGCACGATTCAGTTTTTGCCTACGCGCTTAATCACAAGTCCGAGTTTGCCCTGAACCTCGCCCGACCAGATGATATGCCGCGGACATTTGTCTGTGCAGATATC
>Ga0129314_1001064_pt1 | contig 21702 bp, 20 predicted proteins | sample O1111metagenome_FD_94431 | JGI IMG/M metagenome (GOLD analysis project Ga0129314, IMG submission 94431) | Orangutan individual fecal microbial communities from fecal samples from Wisconsin, USA - O1111 metagenome | ecosystem: Host-associated > Mammals > Digestive system > Large intestine > Fecal... | reverse complement strand
TCTCTTTCGGAGAAGGACATTGCGGAAATTCAGCGCATGATCGACCGCTGCGGAAAGGAGTGAGCCTATGGCCGCCGTCTTTTTGAAGCTCTTAAATCTGAGCATTTCCGCAAGCTGGCTGGTGCTGGCCGTGCTGGCACTGCGCCTGGTATCAAAGCGTTCGCCCAAGTGGATGAATGTTCTGCTCTGGGGCATCGTCGCGCTGCGGCTTGTGCTGCCATTTTCCATCGAAAGTGCTTTGAGCCTGATCCCCAGCGCAGAAACGGTCAGTCCCGCGGTCGTGCAGTTTGACCCCGCGCCGACCATCACGAGCGGCGTGAACATCATCGACAACGCAGTGAATCCATCACTCAGCGAGCATTTTGCCGCCGCGCCGACGATGAGTGTCAACCCGCTTTATGTGTGGACTTACCTCGCGGGCTGGGTGTGGCTCATCGGTCTTGGAGCCATGCTGCTCTACGCGCTCGTGAGTTATCTTCGGCTGCGCCGGCGCGTGAGTGTATCGCTCTGTGTGCGGGAAAATATCTACCTTTGTGATGCCATCTCCTCGCCGTTCATTCTCGGCGTTGTAAAACCACGCATCTACCTGCCCTCCGGTCTGGACGAGGTGCAGCGGCAGAATGTACTGGCGCATGAGAGGGCGCATCTCACGCGGCGTGACCACTGGTGGAAGCCGCTGGGCTTCGCGCTGCTTGCGGTTTACTGGTTCAACCCCGTGCTGTGGCTCGCCCATACACTGCTCTGCCGCGACATTGAACTGGCCTGCGATGAGCGGGTGATTCGCACGATGGATGAGAGCGCCGTCAAGACCTATTCCACGGTGCTGCTTGCGTGCAGTATGCCGCGCAAGGCGGTCATCACCTGCCCGCTGGCGTTCGGTGAAGTTGGCGTCAAGGAGCGTGTGCGGAATGCGCTTCACTACAAAAAGCCTGCGTTCTGGGTGGTCGCGGCGTCGGTCGCCGTGTGCGTCGTTGTGGCGGTGTGCTTTCTGACAAATCCGCCGCGTGCGCTCAGCAAGGTCTGCGGTGATTTCTGGGACACGGAAGCCGTCTGCACCTATACGGAGGAACAGCCTGACGCGGACGCGCACTATACGACCACCAACGGGACGGTGCGCCTCTCCGAGCACCTTGCGCTCGTTCGCATCGGCGCGGCACGCCCGGAGAAAAAAACTGCCGTCAACCCCAAATGGTCCACGCTCTACCTTGCGCTGCCCGGCGCGGACGGAGCACCCGCCGAGCGTCTGACCATCGACTTCATTCGGGAGTATGATGCGCCGGGCGGCACAAAGGCCACCTACACGCTGAATATCGGCACGCGGGATGACTCCAAGTCCTATAAAGTTCTCTCCGGTCAGGACGAGATCGAGGAATTTCTCGCGTATCTGCGCGGCGAGGCGGCAGAGGATGCCGATCGCGTCTATACTGAAAGTTTCCGTCCTGAAAACGGAAGCAGTGACTCCGCTGTACCTCCGACTGATCCTGAAGAGGGCTGGATCATGTCGCTTGTGTTTATTGATAGCGGCAATATCAATAATAAGACTGGACTGGATACATCTAAAAAGCTGAATAAGGGCAACGGGAAATACGTTAGTTTGTATATTGAAAACAAAGGGAGTAATCCCGTTGTAGCAACCATCGATGGTCAGAGCGAGAGAATCTTCAAGAATGGTGAAAGCGGCCATATTTATGTAGAAGTGACTCAGGGACTGTTCGGTGCGGACAAATCATATAATTTCAAAGTAGTGCCTGGTACTAATGGCGGAACAGTCGATATTTACTACGAGATTGCTCAGCAAGATTCTGTGACCGGATACCCTGCTGCGTATGATGAGTTGATGACGAATATCTGCAATCTCCGATCCGCTGGCGCACGTGATATAGAGACCGACTTCAGCCACGATCTTCTGTCCGTGAACGACTACTACCAGACGCCCGGCTGGCTGCTGCGTGATCTTGACGGTGATGGGATCCCTGAGCTGCTGCTCGGCGCGGACTGGGGCGACGGTCACAGCGTGATCTTCAATATTTACTGCCTCGACGGCGCAAAAGCCGTTCGCGTCGTGGACGGCTGGAGCCGCAGCCGCTGGTACCTCTGCACCGACGGCAGTCTCGCCCACGAGGGCAGCGACGGTGCGAGCGAGGGGACCTACTCTTACTACCGCTATGAAAACGGCGCGCTGCGGCATTTGGAAACGCTGATTTCTTTAGACGGCTGGCTCTACTCCGATACGACCGACCACTATGTTGGCGGCAAGGGCTTCCGCCCTGTCAGCGAGGACGAGGCGAACGCGGTGCGGGAAAAATATACCCACGAAACGCTGTCTTTTACGCCATTTGTGGTATGAGGATAGATAGTGTGGACTGTGGCGCAAGGTTGCAGCTCGCCAGTCCTCTACGGATATTACAGCCTCTGACCCACTTTTGACCCAGAACGCGAAAAAAACGGGCAGGGCTGGACGGAAACAATGGAAAATCCGCCGAGCGAACGGCGGCAAAAAGCACAAATCGGAGCCGAAATGACTCCGATTTGTGCTTGAGACTGCCTCATAACCCGGAGGCCGTAGGTTCGAATCCTTCTCCCGCTAAAGTCCTCTCCGGTCAGGACGAAATCGAGGAATTTCTCGCGTATCTGCGCGGTGATGCGTCCACTCTGCTGGCTGCTGCCGATCTTGATGGGGATGAAACCACCTTCCGCTGCGTTCCGCCGTCATAGAGCTTATGACGATGGATCGCAATTGTCTCGCTTCTGGCCCGCGACAAGAGCGGGAGGAATATGTGGAGGAGGATGCAGAGGCGGACGAACCGGATTGGGTCGTCCGGCTTTTGCCCTGCTCTGGCACAATTCTTGCGCAAGGGGAGGTTTCCTGCGTGAAATGCAACAGAAACGCTGGGGAAAGAAGGCAATTTATGCGGCATAATCACACTTGCGGCGCGGCAAGGAATGCTGTAAAATACAAGCGCATTTGATCGAATAAGGAGTGCGAGCCATGCAGCAGAATGCAAGATTCATCCGGAAGTTGCCCATCCCGATGGAGATCAAAAAAGAATTTCCCATTACGGAGGAGATCGCCGAGGCGCGCGAAAAACGCGTAGAGGAGATGCGCGCCATCCTCGACGGGCGCGACAAGCGGCTGATGCTGGTGATCGGCCCCTGCTCCGCCGACCGCGAGGACAGCGTGATGGACTACATTTGCCGTCTGGTCCCGCTGCAGGAGCAGGTGAAGGACAAGATCCTGATCGTGCCGCGCATTTACACCAACAAGCCCCGCACCGACGGCTCGGGCTACAAGGGGATGCTCCACCAGCCCGACCCCGACAAAAAGCCGGACATGCTCGAGGGCATCATCGCCATCCGCCGCCTGCACACCCGCGCGGTGCGCGAGACGGGCTTTGCCTGCGCGGACGAGATGCTCTATCCTGAAAATTACCGCTACCTTTCTGATATCATCGGCTATGTCGCCGTCGGCGCGCGCTCGGTGGAAGATCAGCAGCACCGCCTGACCGCGAGCGGTCTTTCCGTGCCCGTCGGCATGAAGAACCCCACCGGCGGAGACCTGAGCGTGATGATGAACTCCATCTACGCGGCGATGGGCGACCATACCTTCCTCTACCGCGGCTGGGAGGTGGAAACGGCGGGCAATCCCTACGCCCACGCCATCCTGCGCGGCTATGTGAACGAGCGGGGCAACAGCCGTCCCAACTACCACTATGAGGACCTTGTCGAGCTGCACGAGCTGTATGCGCAGCGCGGCATCAAGAACCCCGCCTGCCTTGTGGACTGCAACCACGCCAACTCCGGCAAGCAGTACCTGGAGCAGATCCGCATCGCCAAGGAGGTGCTGCACTCCAAGCGCCACTCCAATGACATCAACACACTCGTCAAGGGGTTGATGATCGAAAGCTACATTGAAGACGGCAAGCAAAAGATCACCGACGGCGTTTACGGCAAGAGCATCACCGACGCCTGCCTTGGCTGGGAAAAGACCGAGCGGCTCGTGCTGGAAATGGCGGAGCTTCTCTAAAAATAAATCAACCGCTAAGCAGGGCGGGAAATAAAGGAGACTTTGATGAAGAAACAGTTTGACCTCAGCGCGGCGGCGCTGCACATTCTTGCGATGGCGCTCATGCTGTGCGACCATCTGTGGGCGACGCTTCTGCCCGCGCAGGAGTGGATGACGGCCGTGGGGCGCATCGCCTTCCCGATCTTCGCCTTCATGGCGGTGGAGGGCTACTTCCACACCCACAGCTTCAAGCGCTACGCGCAGCGTATGCTGGCCTTTGCGATCCTCTCTGAGATCCCCTTTGACCTGATGTACGGCGGAACGTGGTTCTATCCCGTGCACCAGAACGTCATCTGGACGCTGCTGATCGGCCTTCTCGGCATCCGCGCGATGGAAGCTGTGCGCGAGAAGGGGAAGACGTGGCTCTATGTGCTCACCTGCGTGGGCGTGACAGCGCTCGGTGCAGCGCTCGGTACGCTCAGCATGGTGGACTACTACGGCTCGGGTGTTCTGACGGTGTTCGTCTTCTATTTCTTCCACGGAAGAGAGTGGTGGAAGCTGCTCGGGCAGATCCTGGCGCTCTACTGGATCAATGTGCGTATGCTCGGCGGCCAGGTCTATCCCATGACGATCTTCGGTATGGACGTTGAACTCAGCCAGCAGGGGCTTGCGCTGCTCGCGCTCGTGCCCATCTGGCTCTATCGCGGCCGTCAGGGTCACCACAGCAAGGCCTTCCAGTATGCCTGCTATGCCTTCTATCCCGTGCATATGCTCATCCTCGCGCTCATCCTGCGCGCGCTGTAAAAATAAAAAAGAGATGGCCTCGGCCATCTCTTTTTTTGCCTTTATTCTTCCTGCCTGAGGCCGGGGATGCTGACGCCGATGCCGTTGACCTCCACGCCGTCGTCGGCGGGGATGAGCAGGTACTTGCGCCCGTCGATGACGCGCGCTTCGATCATGTAGCTGTTCTCCGGCGCGACGGAAATCTTGACCTCGGGCGTCGTGATCTCAAACTTCTTGCTCTCGATGATGTTATTCGGGTTCAGCGCGGCGTTTTCGCCGTACTGTGCGTCACATTCACGCCGGAAAGCCTCGATCTGCTCTCCCCCGACGCCGCTGTTCGCAAGGATGCCGCCCACGTCGCTTGCCGTCAGCTCCAGCGGCTCGGGGTCGCGGCTCTCCTTGTGGTCCTCGATGCGGGCGCGAATTTGCTCATGCACGGACTGGACGACATCGTAGCTGCAATCCTTGTCGAGCGCGTCCGCGAGCGCCGAGCCGAAGGCGTTCTTCTGCTCCGTAGCGGACATCGGCGGCTCGACGCGGAAGAGCGCGTCGATGACCTCTTCATGAAGCTCGGCGGCGTTTTTCGAGTAAAAGAGCACGTTGTAGATATTCGCCGTGCGGCCGTCGAAGGCGGGATAGAGGAAGCCGAGCTCGGGCGAGGAGGCGATGTAGCCTGTAGAGCTTGAGTGGAACTCGCTCTGGTCGAGGTCGTAGCGCAGCTCGAGCGTCGGCGCCTTGACGGGGCAGATGGAGCAGACGAAGTACTTGAAGACCTCGCTTGAGGCATCGTGCTGCAATTCATCGTCCTTGCCGCGGTGAGGCACGTCGTAAGCGTCGGCGGCGAGCAGGATAAGATAGTTCGTCTCGCCCATGTCGATGCACTCGATGATCTTGCGGCAGAGCGTCTCGCGCGAGGGCGGGTCCTTCAGCTCTGTCTGGCGCAGGGTCTGCAAAAGGCGGTGCTCGTCGCTGTCGGCCACCTGCTGCGTGGAAAAGACCACGTCGACAAGGTTTTTGCCCAGCGCGCCGGAGAGTGATTTCTTGAGCAGCGCCAGATACATCTCCTGCTCCTCCTGCCGCATGAGACCCATCGAGGTGTCGACCCACGAGATGATCTCACGGTTGGAGTTTACATAACAGCCAAAAATGCGGCTGAAGTTGTTTTTATCGGGCCGGAAACGCCGGCGCAGTTCGTTGAGTTCTTTCTGGTTCATGGCTCGTCCTTTCCGCATATGATATGTCACGAAAAGTGATTGTACCACGCCCGCGCGGGGACGGCAAGGGGAAAAGCGCGGCGGGCAGCAAACGCGGCGAGGCGTTTTTCAGAAAGGCTTAAAAAAGAATTTAGAAGAAAGCTTCTTGCCGCAGGGGAAAAGGGTGGTATAATAGAAAATATACCAAAGGCCGAAGGGCCTGCCGCGAAAGGATGCGGAACTTATGAACTGGTTTCAGGAATTGCTGTCAAACGGATTTTTGCTCGTTGCGCTCTCGTCATGGTTCTGGGCGCAGCTCATCAAGACGATCATCCACGCCATTGTGACAAAAAAGCTTGACTGGACGCGCCTCGTCGGCGACGGCGGGATGCCGAGCGGACATTCGGCCACCGTTTCCTCGCTTGCAACGGCGGCCTCGCTCGTCTACGGGCCGGGCTCGTTCCAGTTTGCCATGGCGGTCATCTTCGCCATCGTTGTCTGCAAGGACGCGATGGGCGTGCGCCTTGAAACGGGCAAGCAGGCTGTCATCATCAACGACATCGTCGAGTCGTTCAACGCGCTGATGTCGGAAAAACTCACGGACGCAAAGCTCAAGGAATTTGTCGGCCATACGCCGCTGCAAGTCATCGCGGGCATTCTGCTCGGCGTGGGAAATGCGCTCGTCATGTACCGCTTCGTGCTGTGAGCGCGACAAAATAGAAAACCCTCCGTCGGGATATTCCCGGCGGAGGGTTCTTTTGGTTCACTTGTCCCAGAGCGTCAGCGTGCCGGAGGAGAGCGTCTTCTTCACGTCGATGATGCGCTGGTTGGACGAGCCGCGGAAACGCAGCGAAATGTCGTGGAGCGCCTCGACGTAGCGCCCATCCACCAGAACGTCGAGCAGGGAGAGAAGCTCGTCGGTCACCTCGCAGCGGGGGTAGGAGCCGGGCGTGTGCAGCTCTTCCCAGGTAAAACCCGTGAACGACCAGATGGTTTTCTGCGGCAGCTCGCGCTTCACGCGGCGGAGAAACGGCAGCAGCACCCGCTGATTCTTTGGCTCGAAGGGTTCGCCGCCGAGCAGGGTGAGACCGTTGATGTAGCCGGGGGCGAGAAGGCGCAGCAGTTCGTCCTCCGTTTCCTTCGTGAAGGGCTTGCCGTAGTCAAAGTCCCATGTCTGGGGCTGAAAGCAGTTTTCGCAGTGGTTGGTGCAGCCGGAGACGAAGAGCGAAATGCGCACGCCCTCTCCGTTGGCGATGTCGCAGTTTTTGATCTCACCGTAGTGCATGAAGGTGACCTCCTGAATGGCGTTTGGGAAAGATAAAATTGGATGGACGCGGGCAAGTGGGCGGCGCTTTCAGGTCACCCGCGTCTCCCGGATCTCAAGCCCCGCCGTATCGTAGAGCACGCGGGCGTGGTTGCGCCGCAAAAGCTCGCGCGTGAGCGTATTGCCGGAGGATTTGTCCACAGCAGCGCGATACACCTCGCCGCAGCGGTAAACGACGCCGTCCTCGCGGACAAAATGCTCATTTTCCACCGAAATATGGTACTTGACCGCAAGCGGCTTCTCCGCGCGCACTTCGCCGCAGAGGTGGGTATCCGTCGTGTGGACGAGGAGCTGGTAGGTCTGGTCGGTATCGTTGCGGAAGCGGTAGTCAAGATAGTTGCAGAAGATCGATGTGCCGGTGCCGAACGGTACCTGACGGCCAAAATCGGGGAACAGGTCGAACTGGTCGTGGTGATGGTGCTCGGTGACGGTCAGCGGCGTGTGGAGCACCATCCAGTGGATGAGGTTGCTGAATTGGCACATTCCACCGCCGACGGCCTCGCCGGTCTGCGCGTTGGCGATGACCAGCCCTGCGCGGTAGCCGCGCGCGGCGACCGGCGGCCCGACGAGATGCCAGAACGAGAACGTCTCGCCCGGGCGGATGAGGATGCCGTTGATCTTCGGCGCGGCAAGCGCGAGATTGACCGCCTTGTTTTCCTGTAATACCGGGTCGACCTCGCCGAGCGTGCGGCGAATGAGGGAGTTGTGCCGGTAGATGAGCGCGGGGAGCGGTGCATCCGCGCGCTTTTTTGCAAAATGCTCACCGGACGTGTAATCTTGCAGCGTGCGCAGCGCGCAGCTCTTTTTGATCGAGATGCGATAGGCGAGCGGCGAAAGCTCGCAGAAAAGCCTGCGGTGCATATCGTTTGCTTCGTCCTTTCTTCTCGCTGCCTCTCAGGGGCGGCTGTAGTACTCCTGCCTCCGGGCGGGAGAAAGGAATGCCGCCCGCCGGAACGGCAAGCGGCGTTTCCCTGATTCGCAAAAGGGGGTGTGCATCCGGCGCTTACAGGTGCAGCACGCGCTCGCGGATCTCCTGCGTGCGGCCCTGGTTCCAGAACTGGGTGCCGATGTAGCCGCAGGTGCGGCGGGCGACGTTCATCTTGTCCTGATCGGTGTTGCCGCACTTCGGGCAGCGCCAGATGAGCTTGCCGCCCTCCTCGACGATGTCGATCTCACCGTCCCAGCCGCAGACCTGGCAGTAGTCGGACTTCGTGTTGAGCTCGGCGTAGATGATGTTGTCGTAGATGAACTTCATCACCTGCAAAACCGCTTCAAGGTTCTGCTGCATGTTGGGCACTTCGACATAGCTGATCGCGCCGCCGGGGGAGAGGTGCTGGAACTGCGCCTCGAACTTGAGCTTGGTGAACGCGTCGATCTTTTCCGTTACGTGGACGTGGTAGGAGTTCGTGATATAGCCCTTGTCCGTCACGCCCTCGATCACGCCGAAGCGCTTTTGCAGGCACTTGGCGAACTTGTAGGTCGTGGACTCGAGCGGCGTGCCGTAGAGGGAGTAGTCGATGTTTTCGGCGGTTTTCCACTCCTTGCACTTGTCGTTCATCTTCTGCATGATGGAAAGGGCGAAGGGCGTGGCGCTCGGGTCGGTGTGGCTCTTGCCGGTCATGTACTTGACGCACTCGTAAAGGCCTGCGTAGCCGAGCGAAATGGTGGAGTAGCCGTCGTAGAGGAGCTTGTCGATCGGCTCACCCTTTTTCAGTCTCGCGCACGCGCCGTACTGCCAGAGGATGGGGGCGGCGTCAGAGAGCGTGCCCTTCAGACGGTCGTGACGGCAGCGCAGGGCGCGGTGACAAAGCTCAAGACGCTCTTCAAAGATCGACCAGAACTTGTCGATGTTGCCGCCGGAGGAGAGGGCAACGTCGGGCAGGTTGATCGTGACGACGCCCTGATTGAAGCGGCCGTAATACTTGTGCTTGCCCGGCTCGTAGTTGCCGGCATTGGCGATGTTGCCGACGCCCGCGTCGGTGAAGCGGTCGGGCGTGAGGAAGCTGCGGCAGCCCATGCAGGGATACACGTCGCCCTTGAGCTCGAGCATCTTCTTCTCGCTAATGTAATCGGGCACCATGCGGCGCGCCGTGCACTTGGCGGCAAGGCGCGTGAGATAGTAATAGGGAGAATCGTCGTGGATGTTGTCCTCTTCGAGCACGTAGATGAGCTTGGGGAAGGCGGGCGTGACCCACACGCCCTGCTCATTCTTTACGCCCTGATAGCGCTGCTCGAGCATCTCCTCGATGATGACGGCAAGGTCGCGCTTTTCCTGCTCGTCTCTCGCCTCGTTGAGGTACATAAAAACGGTGATGAACGGCGCCTGACCGTTGGTGGTCAAAAGCGTCACGACCTGATACTGGATGGTCTGCACGCCGCGGCGGATCTCCTCGCGCAGCCGCTTTTCGACGATCTCGGAGATCTTGCTCTCCGTCGGCGCAACGCCGAGGGCATCGACCTCAGCGAGGACCTGCTTTCTGATCTTCTGGCGCGACACGTCGACAAAGGGGGCAAGGTGCGTCAGCGAGATGGACTGGCCGCCGTACTGGTTCGAGGCGACCTGCGCGACGATCTGTGTGGCGATGTTGCAGGCGGTGGCAAACGAATGGGGGCGCTCGATGAGCGTGCCGGTGATGACGGTGCCGTTTTGCAGCATGTCCTCAAGGTTCACAAGGTCGCAGTTGTGCATGTGCTGGGCGTAATAATCCGTGTCGTGGAAGTGGATGATGCCCTCCTCGTGCGCCTTGACGATGTCCTCGGGCAGGAGGATGCGGTTCGTCAAATCGCGGCTGACCTCGCCGGCCATGTAGTCGCGCTGCGTGGAGTTGACGACTGGATTCTTGTTGGAGTTCTCCTGTTTGGCCTCTTCGTTGTTGCACTCGATGAGGGAGAGAATCTTGTCGTCCGTTGTGTTGCTTTTGCGCACGAGCGAGCGGGTGTAGCGATAGGTGATGTAGCGCTTGGCGACCTCAAACGCGCCGTGCGCCATGATCTGGTGCTCAACAAAGTCCTGAATCTCTTCGACCGTGGGCGCGCGGCCGAGGCCCTGGCAGGCAATCTCCACGCTCTCAGCGATGCGCTGGATCTGGACAGGCGTCATGCGCGCGTCCTCTTCTGCGACATCGTTGGCCTTGCTCACTGCTGCGATGATCTTGACGATATCGAATTCGACTTCCGCGCCGTTGCGCTTGATGACCTTCATATCAACCCTCTCCTTTTCTCTCCTAAAAGTAGTGATTTCGTATCCTACACAATATCTTGTGGTGTATTGTTGTTCAGCAACCTAATTATGGCACATCAAGGCCGTGAATGCAAGGAAAAAGTATGTGCAAATACTGCCAAGATACAGTGCCTCCTTTGGGTACTATTGACGAAAGGGCGGCGGGGAAAACAGCGCGCACGGAGGCCGGCGCTCCGATGTACAGGAGCGCGCTATCAGAATTGTTAATACCGGTCATGCAAAACTGGGGCTTTTCTTCGTAAGAAAAAGTGACTATAATAATACGGAAAAACCGCTGAGCAGCGCGGCCGGGGGCCGCATCGCGCAGTGCAGTAAAAATCACGGAGAGAAGAGAGCAATATGAGTTCCCTTGCAAAAAAAGCGCACGGGCAGATGTCGGAGTCGCTGCTGACGGCGTCGTTCATCATCTTGTCCGGCGGATTACAGGATGCCTACACCTACCTTTGCCGCGGCAAGGTCTTCGCCAACGCGCAGACGGGCAACATCGTGCTCTTCAGCGCCCACCTCTTTGAGGGGGAATGGGCGGTCTGCGCAAACTACCTTGTGCCGGTGCTGTCGTTCATGGCGGGCGTATTCGTGGCCGAGTGTGTGCATCGGCGCTATCGGTATATGGAAAAGGTACACTGGCGGCAGCTCATCATCGTGGCGGAGATCGTGCTGCTGTTTCTTGTGGGTTTTCTGCCTCAGAGCGTCAACACACTGGCCAACGCGCTCGTCTCGTTCGTCTGCGCCATGCAGGTGCAGACCTTCCGCAAGGTGCGCGGCCATGCCTACGCAAGCACGATGTGCATCGGCAATATGCGCAGCGGAACGGACGCACTGTGCGCCTATTTCCACACGCACGATAAAAAGATCCTTGAGAAGGCGCTGACCTATTTCGGCGTGATCGGCCTGTTCGCTGTCGGCGCGGGCGTCGGCGCGGTGCTGACGAAACACTGCGCCGAGCGCGCGATCTGGGTATCGTGCGTGCTGCTGACGATCAGCTTTCTTATCATGTTCATCCGCGAGGACAACTGAATCCGACTTCTTAAAGAGCGGTGACCCAAAAGATGCGGTCACCGCTCTTTTTTGCTGAAAAATGACGGAAAAAATCCGTGTTCCTGCAAAATGGTGTTTTTGTGTGAACGGACTGTAAAGATTGGGGGAGACTGTGCAAATCAAGACGAGTGTACATGGAATCAGCGGGAAAACTATGGTATAAAGTTAGCATAAAGAAAAGCAAACGCAGGAAAGCTTGCAACAACAAAATAAAACAAGCATATCGAAAAAGTTAATTGTTGATTTATTTATCGAAATCATCTATAATACGGAGCAAGCAGAAGCGCCGCTCCCGGCGCCGAGAAAGAAGAGGTGGACCAAAATGGCAATGGAAGAATTGCTGGCTGTGCAGGAATTGGAAAAACGGCTTGCAGAGCAATACGCTGAGGCGCAGGCAGAAGCGAAGAAGCGCGTCGCCGTAGAGCAGCGGGCCTGTGCACGCCAGATCGAGGATAACCGCCGCAACTGCGACGTGGAAGCGCGGCAGAAGATGGCGGACGCTGAGCAGCGCGCACAGCGGCAGGCGGACGAGATCCTTTTAAGATCGCGCAGGGAGTGCGAGAAGATGCAGCAGGCGGCGCGCGAAAAGCTTGATCGCGCGGCGCAGTGGATCGCAGAAGAGGTTGTGAGAAACGAATGGCAATCGTAACAATGAAACATCTGCGTCTTGTGGGGCTTGAGAGCGAGCGCGAAGCGATGCTCCGGGCCATGCAGGACATGGGATGCGTGGAGATCTCCGGCGTGGACGGCGCAGAGGATGCGCTGCACGAGGGCTTTGCCCGCCCGGACGATAAAGCGCTCCTTTCCGCGCAGGAGAGCGCGCGGTCCTGCCGCGCGGCGCTTGCGGCGCTGGATCACTGCGCACCCGAGAAAAAGGGACTCTTCCGCAAGCGGGCGAGCGTTGCGCGCAAAGAATTTTTCAGCGAGGAGAGCGCGCGGGAGGCAAAGAATACAGCGGATGCGCTGAACGCCATGCAGCGCCGCCTCGGCGAGATCGAGAGCGAGCGGACAAAGGAAGAGACGCTGCGCGCCTCTCTTGCGCCGTGGCTGGCGCTCGACGTACCGCTCGAGCAGGAGGACGGTACGCTGTGCGTGACGCTCGGCACGGTGAGCGCGGCGGTGACGGACGAAGCACTGAACGCCGCGTGCGCGGCATTCGACGGTCTTGCCCTCTGGCGCGAGGCTTCGGCCGACCGCTCGCTGCGCTATCTCTTTATTGCCTGCCATGAGAGCGTGAACGAAGCGGCGATGACGGCACTGCGCGAGATCGGCTTTTCCCCGGTGAGCTTTCGCGGCTTGCAGGGTACGGCCAAGGAGAACGACGCGGCGGCGCAGGCGCATTTGACCGCGCTCCAAAAGGAGCGGGAGGACATCGAGCAGCGCATCGCGTCGCTCGGCGGAAAGCGGGAGGCGCTTTTGGAAGCGAGCGACCGCGCCGCCATCACGCTGCGGCGCGAGGAGGCGAAGAGCCGCCTCGTCGAGACGGACCGCGCCTTCCTGCTGGAGGGATGGCTGCCTGCCGCGCGCTGCGAAGAGCTTGAGAAAACGCTCGCCCCGTTCACCTGTGCCATCGAAACACGCGATCCGACGGAGGAAGAGTACCCGAAGGTGCCCGTACAGCTTAAAAACAATAAGCTCACGCGCCCGCTCAACATGGTGACGGAGATGTATTCCCTCCCTGCCTACGGCACGCTCGACCCGAACCCGCTGATGGCACCGTTCTTCATTCTGTTCTACGGCATCATGATGGCGGACATGGGGTACGGACTCTTAATGATGATCGCCTCGGTCATCATCAGCAAAAAGTACCGTCCCAAGGGAACGAGCGGAGAGCTGTTCAGCCTGCTGGGGCTCTGCGGTCTCAGCACCTTCATTGTGGGCGCGATGACGGGCGGCTTTTTCGGCGACTTCCTCACCCAGCTCGTCGCCATCGTCAGCCCCGGCACGGTCTTTGCGCTGCCGAAGCTCTTTGACCCGCTCGACGATCTGACGATGATCCTGATCGGTTCGATGGCGCTGGGCCTTGTGCAGATCGTCACGGGCATGGCTATCAGCCTCATCGAAAAATGCAAGCGGAAGAAATTCCTCGACGCCTTTTTTGAAGAGATCACATGGTGGATCGTGTTTATCGGCATCGCGCTGGCAGTCCTCAAAAAGGGAACGGCGGTGCTGTACCTCGGCTGCGCGCTGGTGCTGCTCGGCCCCATCGTGCAGGGCAAAGGCTGGGGCAAGCTCACGGGCGTGTTCGGCTCGGTCTATAACCATGTGACGGGCTACTTCGGCGACATTTTGTCCTACACGCGACTGATGGCGCTGATGCTCGCCGGCAGCGTGATCGCGCAGGTCTTCAATATGCTCGCGGCGATGCCGGGGAACGTGGTGGCGTTCGTCATCATCTCAATGCTCGGCAACGCGATGAACTTCGGACTCAATCTCCTCGGCTGCTATGTGCACGACCTGAGATTGCAGTGCCTTGAATTTTTCAACAAGTTCTACGTCGACGGCGGAAAGCCCTTCCGGCCGATGACGCTGGACACAGAATATGTCGATCTACAGTAAAAAAACGGGAAAACCGTAAGGAGGAACATCATGGGTATTTTTCAACTGACGACAGGCGGCGCCATCGGTATGCTGGGCGCGGGTCTTGCGGTGTGTCTTGCCGGCGCGGGCAGCGCGCGCGGCACGGGTCTTGCCGGTGAAGCCGGCACGGGGCTTCTGTGCGAGGATCCGAGCAAATTCGGTAAGGTGATGATCTTGCAGGTCATCCCCGGCACGCAGGGACTCTATGGCCTTGTCATCGGCTTTCTGTGCCTGATGCGCATGGGCGTGTTCAACGGCACATATGTGGATATGTCCCTTCAGGAAGGCCTTCGTTACTTTGCCGCCTGTATGCCCATCGCCATCGGCGGCGGCATTTCGGCGGTCGCACAGGGCCGCGTGGCAGCGGGGTCGATCAACATTTTAGCGCGCCAGCCCGAGCATTGGTCGAAGGGCATGGTGCTGTGCATCGTGGTCGAGTTCTACGCGATCCTTTCTCTTCTGGCGTCGATCATGATGCTGCTCAACATCGGCTGAATCTACGCTGACAGAAAGGCGGAAACGCAATGAACGGAATGGAAAAGATCACCGCGCGCATGGAGGCGGACGCGGCCCGCTCGCTCAGGGAATTGGAGGAGCAGACCGAGCGCCAGCTTGCCGAACTGCGGCAGGCTTGTCAGGCGCGCATAGAACAGGACCGCGCCGCGGCGGCGCAGCGGTCCGATCAGGCGGCGCAGGAGCGCTACGAGCGCCTTTGCTCGGCTGCTGAAATGGAGACGCGAAAGCTTACGCTTTCTGCGCAGCAGGAAGTGTTGAAAGAGGCTTACGAGCGTGCGCTCGCGCAGCTTTGCGAAATGCCGAAAGAGCAGTACCTTGACCTTCTGGTACACCTTTTAAAGCGCGCTGTGAGCACGGGAAAAGAGGAGATCGTCCTTTCTAAAAAGGACCGCGAGGAGATCGGGCAGGCGCTCGCCGAGCGCGCGAACCAGGATCTCGGCACGAGTCTCACGCTCGCGCCCGAAAGTGCGGGCATAAGCGCGGGCTTCCTGCTCTCAAGCCGGGAGTGCGATGTGAACTGCTCGTTTGAAACGCTGCTCGCGCTCTCGCGCGAGAAGACCGAGCGCCGCGCCGCGCAGCTCCTCTTTGCACAGTAAGGGAGGGGAGAAGCGGTGCAGCAGTATCGGGATACAAATTATGCAGCGGTCTCTGCGGCGCTGCACGCGCGCGAAGCGCACCTTTTGACAAGCGCGCTCTCCGAGCGGATGCTCGAAGCGCCCACCGCGGAGGAAAGCTGCAAGGTGCTCGGCGAGTGCGGCTATGCGCTGCCGGAGCGCTGCACGCTTGCAGACGTGGAGGAAATGCTCGCCCTTGCGCGCCGGACGCTCTACCGCGAGGTCGCGGTGCTCGCGCCGGACAAGCGCATCGTGGAGATCTTCCGCCTCAAGTACGACTATCACAACGCAAAGCTTGCGCTCAAGGCGAAGCGCACGGGCGAGGACGCATCCCGCCTTGTGATCGACTGCGGACGCTATGACGCGCTCGCCTTGCTGCGCGGCGAGCGGGGGATGCTCTCTTCCCGCATGGGCCGCGCGGTGGCGCAGGCGGAGAGGGAGAGCGAAGGCGGCGACGTCCGCGCAGCGGAGCTGACGCTGGATCGGGCCTGCTTTGAAGAGATGAGCGCGCTTGCGAAGGAGACGGAAAGCGACTTTCTCATCGGCTATGTCGCCTTGCAGATCGACGCGATCAACCTGCGCACGCTCGTGCGCGCGCAGCGCATGGGCGCCTCGGCGGAGCTTTTATCCGCGGCGCTGCTGCCGGGGGGACATATCCCGGCAGAGCAGCTCAAGACCGCGCGCGGCGATCGCCTTGCAGAGCTCACGCGCGGCAGTGCGCTTTCGGCGGCGGGCGAGCTTGCCGCCTCGCTCACGAGCGGCAGCCTCACAGCCTTTGAGCGCGCGTGCGACGATGCGCTCATGCAGTATTTGCAGCGCGCGCGCAGAACGGCCTTCGGGCCCGAGGTCATCGTGGGATACCTGAGCGCGAAGGAGGCGGAATTCACCGCTGTGCGCACCATTTTATCCGGAAAACTCGCGGGGCTGAGCGCGGAGGACATCCGCGCACGCCTGCGCTTGAGTTATTTGTAAGGAGGGCGGCAGATGAACAAGATCGCAGTGATTGGCGGGCGCGACAGCGTGCTCGGCTTCCGTGCCCTCGGCCTTGAGACCTGCATCGCCGAGAACGGCGAGCAGGCAAAGGCGGCCATCCACCGCATGGCGAAGGAAAACTACGCCATCATTTACCTCACCGAGCATCTGGCTGCGCAGATCCCCGCGGAGATCGAGCGGCGGCGCGAGGACTTATCCCCCGCGATCATCCTCATCCCCGGCAGGGAAGGGAGCCTCGGCATCGGTATGGCGGGCGTTCGCACGGCCACGGAAAAGGCCGTCGGCGCGGACATTTTGTAAAAAGGAGCGAAAACCTTATGGGAAAGATCGTTAAAGTCTCCGGCCCGCTGGTCGTCGCCTCGGGACTTTCGGAAGCGAATATGGCAGACGTGGTCCGCGTGGGCGAGCAGCACCTCATCGGCGAGATCCTGACGATGAGCGGCGACTCCGCCGCCATCCAGGTCTACGAGGAGACCTCGGGCCTCGGCCCGGGCGCGGAGGTCGTGACGACCGGCTCGCCGCTCTCCGTTGAGCTCGGCCCCGGCCTCATTGAGAACATTTACGACGGCATCCAGCGCCCGCTGGAGATCATCCGCCGGAAGACCGGCGGCAACTTCCTGCCGCGCGGCGAAGAGGTCCCCGCGCTCGACCGCGAGAAGAAGTGGGACTTCACCGCCGTCGCCAAGGCGGGCGACCGCCTCATCGGCGGCGACGTGCTCGGCACGGTGCAGGAAACGCCGTCGATCCTGCACAAGATCATGCTGCCGCCGAATATGAGCGGCACGGTGAAGGAGATCCGCTCGGGAAGCTTTACCGTGGAGGAGACGGTCGCGATCGTTGAGACGGACAAGGGCGAGACGAAGGAGCTCACGATGCTCCAGAAGTGGCCCGTGCGCGTGGGACGGCCCTACATGAGGAAATACCCGCCCGTCACGCCGCTCCAGTCCGGCCAGCGCATCGTGGATACCTTCTTCCCGGTCGCCAAGGGCGGTACAGCAGCCATTCCGGGGCCGTTCGGCAGCGGAAAGACCGTCATGCAGCACGCGCTTGCCAAGTGGGCGGACGTGGACCTCGTCGTTTACATCGGCTGCGGCGAGCGCGGCAACGAGATGACCGACGTGCTGCGCGAGTTCCCGGAGCTCGTCGACCCGCGCACGGGCGAGAGCCTGATGAAGCGCACGGTGCTCATCGCCAACACCTCGGATATGCCGGTCGCGGCGCGTGAGGCGAGCATCTACACCGGCATCACCATCGCCGAATACTTCCGCGACATGGGCTATGCCGTCGCGGTCATCGCCGATTCGACCTCCCGCTGGGCGGAGGCGCTGCGCGAAATGTCGGGCCGTTTGGAAGAGATGCCCGGCGAAGAGGGCTACCCCGCCTACCTTTCCTCACGCCTTGCGCAGTTCTACGAGCGCGCGGGCGTGGTCGAGTGTCTCGGCAGCGACGAGCGGCAGGGAAGCCTCACCGCCGTCGGCGCGGTCTCGCCTCCGGGCGGCGACCTCTCCGAGCCTGTCTCGCAGGCGACGATGCGCATCGTCAAGGTCTTCTGGGCGCTGGATTCGTCCCTTGCCTACCGCCGTCACTTCCCGGCCATCAACTGGCTCAACTCGTACTCGCTCTATCTGGACTCTCTGCGCCCGTGGTACAGCGAGCATCTGGGCCATGAGTTCCTCGAAAACCGCGAGTGGGCGATGGCGATGTTACAGGAGGAGTCGAACCTCAACGAGATCGTGCAGCTCGTCGGCAAGGATTCCCTCAGCGCGAAGGACCAGATCACGCTCGAGGTCGCGCGTATGATCCGCGAGGACTTTTTGCAGCAGAATTCCTTTGCCGACAACGACGCCTATTCCGAGTACGACCGACAGGCGCGTATGCTCTCGCTCATCCGCCAGTACGACACGCACTGCCGCGGCGCGGCGGAGCGCGGCGGCGACCTTGCCGAGATGTTTGCCATCCCCGCGCGCGAGAAGATCGGCCGCGCCAAGGGCGTTCCCGCCGATCAGTATAAGGACGCTTACGCGAACCTGCTCGTGGAGATGGAGGAGCAGCTTGCCGCGATCGCTGAGAAGGGAGAGAAGGAAGAATGATCCGTGAATATAAGACCATCCGCGAAATTTCCGGCCCTCTGATGGTCGTGGACCATGTGCAGGGCGTCACCTACGACGAGCTGGCGGAGATCGTCCTCTCCGACGGCAGCACGCGCCGCTGCAAGGTGCTCGAGGTCAACGGAGACCGCGCGGTCGTGCAGCTTTTTGAATCCTCCGCCGGCATCAACCTTGCCGACTCGCGCATCCGCTTTCTGGGCCACCCGCTCCAGCTCGCAGTGTCGCGCGATATGCTCGGGCGCGTCTTCAACGGTATGGGTCAGCCCATCGACGGCGGCCCTGCCATCATCGCCGACGAGCACCGCGACATCAATGGCCTTGCGATGAACCCCGCGGCGCGCAACTACCCCAACGAATTCATCCAGACCGGCATTTCCACCATCGACGGCCTGAACACCCTCGTGCGCGGGCAGAAGCTGCCCATCTTCTCCGGCTCTGGCCTGCCGCACGCGCAGCTTGCCGCGCAGATCGCGCGTCAGGCGAAGGTCTTGGATGGCGAGAGCAACTTTGCCGTTGTGTTCGCCGCCATCGGCATCACGTTTGAAGAGTCTGAGTACTTCGTCAACGAATTCAAGCGCACCGGCGCCATCGACCGCACGGTGCTCTTTACGAACCTTGCCAACGACCCCGCTGTTGAGCGTATCGCAACGCCGCGCATGGCGCTCACGGCCGCGGAGTATCTCGCTTTCGACTGCGGGATGCACGTTCTCGTCATCCTCACGGATATCACGAACTACGCCGAGGCGCTGCGCGAGATCAGCGCGGCGAAGAAGGAAGTCCCCGGCCGCCGCGGCTATCCCGGTTACCTCTACACCGACCTTGCGACGATGTACGAGCGCGCGGGCCGTCAGGTCGGCAAGGACGGCTCGATCACGATGATCCCCATCCTTACGATGCCAGAGGACGACAAGACCCACCCCATCCCCGACCTCACGGGTTATATCACCGAGGGACAGATCATCCTCTCGCGCGAGCTGTACCGCCGCGGCATCAACCCGCCGGTGGACGTGCTGCCGAGCCTTTCCCGACTCAAGGACAAGGGCATCGGCGCGGGCAAGACGCGCGAGGATCACTCCGGTACGATGAACCAGCTCTTTGCCGCCTACGCGACCGGTAAGGAGAACAAGGAGCTCATGTCGATCCTCGGCGAAGCGGCGCTCAGTCCGACCGACCTTCTCTACGCTAGGTTTGCCGACGAGTTTGAAAAGCGCTACGTTGCGCAGGGGAGCGACGAGAACCGCTCCATCGAGCAGACGCTCGACCTCGGATGGGAGCTTTTATCCATCCTGCCGCGCAGCGAGCTCAAGCGCATCAAGCCGGAATATATCGACAAATACCTCAAAAAAGACGAGTAAGGGGGGAGAAACGTGCCTACGACCACTGTCAATCCCACTCGCATGGAGCTCACGCGCCTCAAAGCGCGTCTGCGCACCGCCCAGCGTGGGCACAAGCTCCTCAAGGACAAGCGCGACGAGCTGATGAAGCAGTTCATGGACGTTGTGCGCGAGGATCGCGCGCTGCGCGAGAAGGCGGAGCAGGCCCTTACACGGGCTTACGGCTCCTTTACCGTGGCGAGCGCGCTGATGTCGCCGGAGATGCTCGAGCAGGCGCTGCTGTGCCCGCGCCAGAATGTTTCGCTCGAAATGAGCAGCGAAAACGTGATGAGCGTCGAGGTGCCGCGCTATGAATTCAAGCTCGCGAGCGAGGATGGCGGGGATATCTACCCCTACGGCTTCGCCCAGACGAGCGGCGAACTCGACGACGCCGTGCGCGAGCTGGGCGACATTCTGCCCGACCTTCTGCGCCTTGCCGAGGTCGAGAAGGCGACGCAGCTGCTCGCTGCCGAGATCGAGCGCACGAGACGGCGCGTCAACGCGCTTGAGTACGTCAAGATCCCGCAGATGCAGCAGAGCATCAAGTATATCACGATGAAGCTCGACGAAAACGAGCGCGCCAACACCATCCGCCTCATGAAGGTCAAGGATATGATCCTGCAAGAGGCCATCGAGGAGCGCCGCCAGACCGACGCGGCCGCCGGAACGGGCCTTATGTGAGAAGTGCAAAAAAGAGGGAACCTAAAAAGGTTCCCTCTTTTTTGGGCTTTTTTAGTTTTCGGCCTTGGTCTCGCAGTACAGGCAGCGATAGGTGCGCGTGCTCTCTTCGGTCAGCGTGAAGACCTGCGGCAGCTCCTGCTCAACAGAGGTGATGCAGCGGGGGTTCTTGCAGCGGATGACGTTGGTGATGCGCTCGGGCAGCTTGAGCTGGCGCTTTTCGATGCGCTTGCCGTCCTTGATGATGTTGACGGTGATGCCGGGATCGACATAGCCGATGACGTCCCAGTCAAGGTCGAGCACCTGATCGATCTTGATGATGTCCTTGCGGCCGAGCTTGCCGCTCGAAACGTTTTTGAGCAGCGCGACGGAGCAGTCGAGCTTGTCAAGACCGAGGATGTTGTAGAGCTCCATCGCCTTGCCGGCGGAGATGTGGTCGATAACGATACCGTTGGAAATAGCGTCGATGATCATGTGTAAGTCCCTCCCTTATTCAATACCAAGCAGCTTGAGGATGAGCGCCATGCGGATGAAGCGGCCGTTGCGGACCTGCTTGAAGTAGCAGGCGCGGGGATCGTCGTCCACAGCAACGGAGATCTCGTTCACGCGCGGCAGCGGGTGCAGGATGCAGAGATCCTTCTTGGCGTTGCGCAGCTTCTCCGGGGTGAGGATGTAGCTGTCCTTCAGGCGGAGGTAGTCTTCCTCGTTGAAGAAGCGCTCGCGCTGAACGCGGGTCATGTAGAGAATGTCGAGCTCGGGCATGACGGCTTCGAGGTCGGTCGTCTGCTCGTAGGGGATGTTGTTCTTCTTGAGCGCCTCGTTCTTCACGTAGCTGGGGAGCTTGAGCTCCTCGGGGGAGATGAGAACGATCTTGATGCCGGTGTAGCGGCTCAGGGCGCTGATGAGGGAGTGGACGGTGCGGCCGAACTTGAGGTCGCCGCAGAAGCCCACGGTCAGGTCGTTGAAGCGGCCCTTTTCACGGTTGATGGTGAGAAGGTCGGTCAGTGTCTGGGTGGGGTGGTTGTGGCCGCCGTCGCCGGCGTTGATGACGGGGACCTCGGAGTGCATGGAGGCGACCAGCGGCGCGCCCTCCTTGGGGTGGCGCATGGCGATGATGTCAGCATAGCAGCTGACAGTGCGCACCGTGTCGGAAACGCTCTCGCCCTTGGCGGCGGAAGAGCTGCTTGCGGACGAGAAGCCCAGCACCTTGCCGCCGAGACCGAGCATCGCGGACTCAAAGCTCAGGCGCGTGCGGGTA
>Ga0129314_1001063_pt1 | contig 21780 bp, 23 predicted proteins | sample O1111metagenome_FD_94431 | JGI IMG/M metagenome (GOLD analysis project Ga0129314, IMG submission 94431) | Orangutan individual fecal microbial communities from fecal samples from Wisconsin, USA - O1111 metagenome | ecosystem: Host-associated > Mammals > Digestive system > Large intestine > Fecal... | reverse complement strand
TCAGAAACAGCAAAGCTGAACAATCTGCGCCCATACTACTACTTCAGGTATATCCTCACGGAGCTGCCTAAGTATTGTGACGAAAAAGGAAATATAGATCCGGAAAAACTAGATCAGCTGATGCCCTGGGCAGAAGAGCTTCCCGAGGAATGCCGGAAACCACGCCGCTCATAAAAGCGGCGTTAAATTTAAGGGTAGGCGCAGGATTTGACGTTTACCAGGATAGCGCAATAAAATATGGGGAAGCCAGCAAAGTATGATAGTGAGCCAGGTCGCAAAAAACGGATGCTGTATATAATATTGTCCCAGCCTGCATTGGCCAAACGTCGTTCCCGGATTTTTCTGAAATAAATCATACAAAAGCTGTATGAAGGTCAGATATAGCATATACATCCCTGCTGTCCATATGAATGCTTTCAACATACGAATATCAGAATCCCATAATATATGCAGAGTACCCGCGTAAGAAAACGCAATTCCCGCCGTATACATTATCGCCAGAAATGCGGCCAGAACCCGGCTGTACTTAACCGGTTTGCGCTCCGTTTTCACCCAGACGGATTTACAGAAACAATAAAACACCAATGACAAAATTGTTATCTGAAAACCTTTCCCATTAAGATCCTGCTGTATTCTCTCAAGAGCCTTATAGATACTCAGATAAGCCGCATGGGTAATGCCGGATTCTGCAGCTTCACTAATTCCCATATCCATCAGAAGTGATAATGCGGTACAGATAGCTCCAAAGAGAATCAACCACTTTCTTTGAAATATATTTTGTTTTCCCACTCTGCTGCTCTTATCCATTTTGCCCGATTCTTGTTGCCTGATCTGCAACTTCTCCATTCTCTAATGCAATTTCATAAGCCTTCTGCATTTGTCCTGCATCATCAAAGCTTAAGACAAACCAGTCTTCATCATCCAGTACAACTTCTCCGTTGCCATATTTATAAAAGCAGCACTCATTAATATCTCCGAAGCTTCTCTTATATATTGCATAAAAAACCTCTCCCTCCGGAAGCGATGTTGCATAATCTATCCGGTTACTCCAGGTAATCATTTCAAAGGTTTCATTATACATCAAAGGTCTTACATGAACCTTGCCACTTGTTAACTCTGTAACAGAATTGGCTGTCCAGAACTCTGCGTATCCTTGAGTATATCCATTCTCCACAAGAAAATCCGCAAGATCCTGGTTTTTGGCCCGCCCCTGATGAGGCGTATCAATCTGTGTTTTCATTGTTCCTACACTTGCCCCAATGATCAGCACCGCCACCACAGCTCCTACGATTTCTCTCATATGTGGCAAAGAAAATTCTTCAACATCTGCAGCAATCTGAAATGCCACAAAGCCAAAAATCATAAAAGGGAGCCAGAATCTTGGTTCATTCATATCCGTCATGTGTCCGAACGCCAGTCCACAGACTACAAGACCACCAATATAAGAAGCAAACAGAAACTCCTGTCCCAATGTCATTTTCTTTCTTAAGAAAAACAGGCGGATCGTTACAAATAACAGCAAAAGAGCAATTGCAATCCCGCAGGCACTACTGATTCCTTTTACGCTGAGAAGCCTTACATTACCACCATAGCCAAACAGACCAAAGAAATCGGAAACACTGGAAATCCAATGGTTTAAGGAAAAGTTCTCCGTCAGCTTCATCGTGGTATTACTCTGATATTCATACTTTTTCATTAAAACCAATAAGTTGTATGCATAGCCTGCCACATTAAACAGCAATCCATACAGAATCCATCCTGTCAGCCTCAGTTCCTTATTGCATACCGTGATCCACTCTTTCAAAGAAACCGGATGTTTCTCATAAGTATGAACTGCCAGAATGAAGAAGATTCCCGCACAGACCGGAGCAAATAACATCATCGTCTCACGGATTCCGTTGACTCCTCCTGCCAGCGACAGGAAGCCAAGCATGAATGCACAGACAACCTGACCTGCCATTGCCTTACCTGATATCCCTTTCCAGTTTTTCTTTGAAAGAAACAAAATCAGTCCAAGAATATAGCAGGTAAAGAAATCATATACCAGATATTGTCCACCATATAATCCCAGGAACAGTCTCCACATACCTACCGGCCATAACAATGCCGCAATACACCATATTCCATGATCCTTTACCCCCATCTGCCGAAGCATGAAAAAGCATCCCAATGAATTAATTATATAAATCAATGCCGTTCCCACAACTCTAACCAGGTGCCAGTTATCAGGGAACATCAATAATAACGGTCTGAAAATAATCTGCATAAAGAAGACATGGATCTCTGTTGCATAGTACCAGTTCTTACTTAACAGAAAATCTCCTTCCTGATTCAGCAGATCTGACAGAATCATCTCTCCACCCATATCTCCGTCCACAAGGCTCCGTCCCGGTCCTATATGATACAGCAGCATTACCAGAAAGCCACCAGCCAGCCAAAGATATGGCACTATTTTCCATATTTTGTTCTTAATCTCTTTCGTTTTATTCATCTGTTTCTATATTTCCTCTTCACTGCACATATTTAATTTATGATACCAATTCATTTTCTGATAAACTGTAACAATACCCGTAATGTCCTCATTCCATCTGCAATCCAGGCAAAGTGGATTCCGTTCTCCCTTAGTGCACGATGGCCTTCCTTCAGTGATTCCACATAACTTCCTGCACTTGAAGTACTGATTCCTCCATAATACATACGAATAATTGTCTCCGGAAGATAGGCAAGTCTGTTCTTACTGTCCTTAAGAAAACGAACCATAAATTCGTAATCCGCCGAAATACGATAGTCTGTCTTATACAGACCATACTGCTCATAGATTTCTCTCTTTAAAAACAATGTCGGGTGCCCCGGCATCCAGCCACAATATAAGCTTTTCTGCGGTCCCATTTTCCAGGACCTGACAATTCTGGTATCATCTGCATAAACCAGATCTGCATGTGCTCCCACACACCTGGGCGAGCTTGCAATAAGTTCCATCATCTTAGAAACCGCATTATTTATCACAAAAACATCATTAAAAAATACAATGACATCTCCTGACGCCAGTTTATATCCCTGATTCATAGCATCATAGATCCCCTGATCCGGACTGGTAATCCAGTTAATTGTATACTTACTGGCCTTTGCATAATTTTCGATCACATCAAGTGTACCATCCGAGGAACCGCCATCCTTAATATTCACTTCGATTTCCGGATAATCCTGCATCTCAATACTATCTAAGGTTCTTTGTATGTTCTCTATGCTATTGAATGTTGTTAAGACAATCGAGAGTGTTTTCATATTCTCCGCTTTCTCCACCAGCCTGCTATATATATTAATACTGATAATAAACTTACACTGGCACCGATTCCAAGCATGGGCTGATGATACTTCATCGTAATTTCATGATCACCTTGTGGTAATGCGACACGTATAAACAAATCCTCATCTTCAGGCTCAACTTTTACTCCATCTACCGTAATTGTCCAACCTCTGCGATCCGGTATCGAAGTCATTAAGATATTTCCACTCTCCTGAAGTTCTGACACTTCTACCTTAATGTGTGCACTATTTTTCACTTGTATTTTTATATGCTCTGCATCCGTTTTTGTATTCAAAAAACATAACGGTTTAAAATCCAGATTTTCTAATATATAAAAAGGATTCTCTTGTTTGATCACCCAGCCGTCCATATCACCATCCGGAGGCAGCCGATATGTCAACAGATATTTCACTGCATACCTACCAAGTCGCTCTGTAGAGATATTGTAATCACGAAACAATGTAGCCTGCCGCCCAAATCCATCTGCTAAAATATGATTTTCCAATGCATATTGTGCAACCTCATTGCGAACCGTGGAACTATAATGAGTAATACTTGGATATCCTAATAACATGGCATCATTCAAAGGATCGCGTAATTCCGACTCCATTCTGAAAAATACCCCCCCCCGCATTTTCTTCCTGTAGTTCCTTATACACTTTTTCGATAGACGCAACATATTCCTGATATTCCTGCAGGCCTTGATATTCAAAATCCTCTGCACACCAATATAAATTCAAAACAAGCTCTGCACACATCACTATTGTTCCGCTAACATAAAGCAGATACTGCTTTCTTTTTCGAAGGATCCATACTCCTAATAATCCACACATTAGAAATAATGCTGTACACATCCATTTCTGTATTGAGGAAAACTCTACCATCTGATCCTTATACTGCTTCCAAACAACTATCCCAATCCATACGCCGGCACCTGCAGCACCCAAAATTGACTGAACAGATGAATGACATATTTTTCCATACTTCCAGATTTTCAAATACTGTTGATAACCAATTACAATCCATAAAAAAGACATACAAAACGAATATCGATAATTGCATCCCGAAGCATATGTGAACCCCTGCCAAATCTGATTCAATCCAACTGAAGCAAATGAAAAGAATAAAAACAAGACCGCCAGTCCCCAGGTCATTCTCTCTTTCCTGGAATTTCTCACATCCACAAAATAAAGGCCTAGGAAGGGAATACCTAATAAACTAACATAGATATTCGGGAGTCCATGAATCAGCTGTTGCTGATCATATGCTCCGACCAACTGTTTTAATGGGAACATCCAGATCTTACTGTCTATCGTCAATATTGATGATATAGAATCAAGTATCCCGTCTGTACTTCCCCGCCCAATATTGAAGATTTCATAAATAACTGGAAAAAACACTATTCCGGACAGTCCCACTCCCAGCAATGTTGCGCCTGCAAATTGCAGGAATCTCCAGAGCCAAAAACGAAAGTTTTTCCCTTGAACATTGATCACATATTCCAGCAGGAAATAAATAAATGCAAATAAAATAACCATATATGCAATATAAAAATCAGTGATAATTGCAATTGCAATCCAAAATGGATACAACTTCCACTTTCTTCCCATAACCAGATAATATATATGGATTAGGATCACCGGAAGTAAAATTACCCCATCCAACCACATAATATTCTGCTGGTAAACCACCGTATACCCCATTAGTGCATACATTACTGCAAAAAGAACCGTTGCATAGCCACGTGTATCAAATCGTTTCTTTAAATAGTAATACATGGTCACGCCACTGCAACTTATCTTAAGCATTGTGACAAGCTGAATTCCAACTGGCAGCCATTCTGTTGAAAACGGAAGTAATATCAAATTAAACGGGCTAAGCAAATAATAACCAATCAGTCCTATTGTTGCCCACCCAATGATAAGGAAAAACTATACCATACCGTATCCATAGATTCCTGCTTCAAAACACGATTCATCCACGAAAAGAAACTTCCATATTGTTGATACATATCCCACGTTAATACAGTTTTATTTCCAAATGGAAAGTATCCCCCTACCGCATAAAATACTCCAAGAATAAAAAAGGGAATAAGAAATGCTATAAAGTAAAATTGATCAAATTTCTTTATTTTCTTCATGGTGTTCTCTCAATATATTTAATAGGTATTAGTACTAATCTATTTTTATCTCTACAATTTCACATCTCAAAGCTGACTATCTGCCATTTCTGACAAACTTCTCATCATAATATTTAGAGTATCCATCTAATTGTTTATCAACATAATCTTTTCCAAGTGCCTCATACAAGGTAGGTTCTTGTGAAAATAAATTTGTCCCTAATCCTAATCTATCTCCTTCAATATCAACCGACATTGCCGACAAAATGGTAGGGAAAAAGTCCATATTAGAAAATATTCTATTATGCATATTCAAAGTATCACTGTTTTTATCCGTATTAATAAAACAATTATAGATACACCGTTGGTAATCACCAATATCATTCCAAAAGTCTGTGTTCATACTAAGATGATCACCTATTATGACAACAGTCGTATTCTCATACCAAGGTTGATTTTCTACCCAAGAGATAAAATCATCTATCTGTCTGCTGGAACAAGCTAAAACATTCGCATATTGCTCCTCATATTCATCTCCACATAAATCACATACATATCCATCTGGATGATGCGTATCTACAGTTAACATTGTAAAATTAAATGGTTCTTCTTTTGTTCCAATTTCGTTCAAATATTCCTTAGCATATTCATAAAGTCGTTCATCATCATATCCCCAGTATGTTCTATCTTTTTCATCTTCTTTTCCTTGATTTATTGCATACTCATAATCATAAATTATATAATCCTTATGCTGTTCATAAAAATTACTTCTTCCCGCAAAGGATGCATCAGAGCCGCATAAAAAATAATTATGATATCCATTTTGGGATAATATATCCCCCAATCCTACTACCCCAGGCAAGAATTTGCTATATATATTTGCGTCGTTCTCACCTATTGGTAGCTTAAATGGAATCCCGCAAGAAGTTCCTAGCAAAGCTGCCATTGTCCATCCTGTTAATTTACTTGGGAGTGCACCTCCCAATTTATCTGAATTCGAAAAGTTAATATTGTCTTGTGCAAGTGAAGTTAATTCAGGTATATAATTTTGCGGCTTTCCTCCTCCGACATCAGTTGACATATATGTTGTTTCCATTGACTCCATATAAATCAATAGCAGATTCTTCTTGTTATCAGGAAAAATTATCTGCACATTTTCCGGTGAAATGTAATAATCCTCAAAAAATTCCGTTGCATGCGAATAATTATACATAAAACTAAACATTCCACTAACATACGCATTTGTAAATATATAAAATACTCCCAATATTGCCATCATCAGCGAAATAATTGTCCTTGACAGATGAATCCATTTATTTCTAAAAAGCCATCTCCACCTATGAGATAAAATATTAATATTTATATAAATCCCATCATTCCCTACTATATATAATATTGATTTCCAAACTAAATTCCAAGAAATCACAAACACCAACGAAGGAATAATTGCGGTCTGAAAATACTGTATAAAGTACTGTGGATTTGTTCCTTTTAACGGAGAAGACATCTGATATAATGCCATTGCAAAATCTACATTCCAATACTTCCTATAATACCTGACAGAAAAAAATAATATTGTCAGTAATACAAATAAAATTTTTCTTAAAATTTTAACGCTTCGTTTCATTATCATCTTCATGATAAACTCCAACTTCTATATTCATCTTTAAAACTCTTCTAATAACAAAATGAATAAATGAAACTACAATGGCAACTATAATAGCAATAAGACAATATTTAATAAAAAATGGAAAACTACTAAAAGCTGCTTCATTCACTCCATCAAGCCGAAATATATAGATAATAATACTTTGAGAAATCAGACAAATCAAAAACGCTCGAATTAAAAATATCTTAATCCACTCCATAACCATTTCACAATTATCAATTTCTCTTCTTTCAAAAAGTGACATTGAAATCAATGCCGGTCCCAATAAAGCTACCCAAAACATAATTTTACCTCTTATCTTTCAAATATTTTTAGGTCAAATGCCTTTTCATCATCAGTATATATACCATCAGCCCCTAACATCGCCACCTGAAAAGCTTCCTTTTGCTCATTAACCGTATGGACATACAGCTCTAATTTGTATTCTTTTGCAATAATAGCCGTCTGTGGATCCTTAATAAGCCTTGACGCATCCATTGTTATTGTTTTAATCCCTTCGCATTTGCAAAACCTGCAAATATCAATAAATTGTGTCTGACTTCCATCCCAGATCGCGTATAATGTAAATATGTAACGTTGAAAATCATATAAATCTCTTACTGCATAAAACATTTCAGGAGAATAAATTTGGATAACAAACCGCTCCAAAACTTCCTCTGCTCCCATCGCTTTGGCTGTGTTAATCATCATACTGATTTCTTCTCTTGCTAATTGAGGATCTGAGTCTTTAGAATCGGTAATAAGAATAACATCCTTATATGTCTTCATCAACTCAATCACATCTTCAATCGACAATGGTGTATACTTTCCAAATATCGGTACCGCTAAAAATCCTTCACGTGTTGGAATATGATCTTCATCAATTCCCTCCTGCCACCAGTCTCCCCAGTCATGTCTTGCTACTAATCTATTATCTGATGTAACACTAAAATCTGTTTCAAATATTCTTTGTCCCTCCATATAATGAAGTTCAAATGCCTCTAGTGAGTTTGTATATGTATCATCCTCTATTTTCCCCATTGCATGAACAACAATCGGCGCTTTCAAATACTCATATTTATCCTTTATAATTTTCCACTGATGAATTGAATATGCACTTGTCAAACTTACACTGATTATACATAAACCCGCTATTATTGCACTATACTTATGTATCAGCTCCAATAAACAAAAGTGTCCTCGAAACTCCTTATCCCATATACTAAAAGTTACATCTATATAAATGCCTTTTCTTTTTTTAACTATAACGATAAATAATATTAATATTAAGAGAACAGGTACTAACAGCACTATAATTTCATACTTTGATAAATCTTTAAACAAATATTTTATATCATGTCCCAATAATTCTATGTTACTATTCCATATTACGCAATATAAAAGCAACATCCATTCAAAAGATAATGTTATCCATGTTATAAAACCCCAAATCCATCTTCTCATATAGTAATTAATTCCTTCATTTCATCCAAACTGCAAACTCACATTTTATTCTTATTCCATATCTGATCATATACGTCTTGCACCTTACGTCCAGCATCGTCTCGTGTATGAACTTCATACACATATTCCATCGCATGCTCCCTGTGTTCATTACAGGAATATTTCATCGCATATCCCATCTTCTGAGCCAGATCTTCCACATCATTACTCTTAAACAATAAGCCATTCTGATTATCCTGTAACAACTCCGGATTTGATCCACTATCCGAAGCAATAGCAAGATCTCCTGTCATCATAGCCTCCAAAGTTACACGTCCGTACGCTTCACTGACAGACGGAACAATTTCTGCATCGATATCTTCACGCAATTGGTTCATGTCACGAACAAATCCATGAAATACAACATTAGATAATTCATGGTCCTTAACATATTTCCGTAATAATATACCATAATCTTTAGATTCCTGTAATGCTGTTTCCGCCCCTGCAAAATGTACTTCAAAGCTTTGTTTATCCATATTCATTTCATGAATCAGGCAATCTACTGCTTCCAAAACCAGCTTCTGGTTTTTTCCAGGACTAATATTTCCAGTAACCAGAAAACTATAAGAACTCCGCTTGTTCCCTGTTAATAAATATCTTTGCAGCCTGACTGTATTTTTTTCTTTCTCAGACATCACAGCAATACCATCATATATCATGGTGTTATGGCATTTCTTAGCCAAATCAGCATACGAATCCTGTAATGCCTTCGATATAAAAATGACCATATCACTGTGTTTACTAATATAATCATTAATTCTTTCTTCCGGATACATATATTCCAATCGATAATCTGTCCTGCCAAATTCCCGGAAATGCCACACATGCCGGCAATTCGTTTTGCTTGCAACCTGTGCGCCGATATCAATTACACTGGAATTAGAATGAATAATCTGAATTTGATTTTTTCTGACAAACCTTGAAATACGAAGAACGGAAATCCATTGCAGCCAGTGTATAAACCGAAACCCTAATTTTAGTATTTTCGGCCAGTATTCCGGTTGCTGCCACCAGCCAAAAAAACAGGGAAATGTAGCTATTCCCATTTTCTTTAACTCTATGTCAACCGGACATCCTGAATACAATACTACCACAAAGACATTGTTTCCAGCATCCTTAAGATTCTTAATCAATTCGATCAGTGCAAAATTAGCACCACCCATTTTTCTTTCATGTGATATAAATAAAATATTATATTTCATACTTTTACTTATTCATTCCTCTGATTGAGTTCATTTTCCAAAATAGCAACCTGTTGCACCAGACGATTAATCTTTCTCATCTGCCTGGATACAATAGAAGTCAATGTCATACTTAAAATCATTAAAAAAGCAATAGCCAACAAAAACAATCCGTTCATATTGCTTTCGACACCAAGCAAATGAATCAACCACGGAAGTAAATGAGGAAAAATAATAAATAATAACATCACAAAGCCCGCGGCAAACCAGGTCAATGTATATTTCAATTCCAATGCTTTATTTTTTAAAAAATGCAGGATAAAAATAAAATATATAATCACTCCAATTAACAATACAATTCTCAATGTTGAAGGTATCATTTCTTATTTCCACCTTTCTCTCTTCTCACACCATAACTCAATCTACGAATAAATATCGCAATTGAAACCTTAATCATATAGTAAATGGAACGTTTCAAATTAATTGAACTGGTTCCTGCCTGACGTTCCCTCATTATGACCGGAACCTCTCTCACCGTTCCACCATATACCATTGCAATAACCAGCGCCTCAGGTTCCGGATAGTCTCTCGGATAATCCTCTGAATAAACATCAATAAATTTTTGATTTGCTGCCCGGAAACCACTGGTTACATCATGAATTCTCTTTCCTGTTAATATCTTAATCAATATACTTAATATCGTAATTCCCATTCGCCGGCCAGAAGACGTTTGAAATCCTTCTTTCTTTACAAACCGGGATCCTACTACCACATCAGCCTGTCCCTGTATGATAGGATCAATCACATCCTTAACATATGCCACATCATGCTGACCGTCCCCATCAATCTGGACTGCAATATCATAATGATTCCGCTTCGCATACAGGTAGCCTGCCTGAACTGCTCCTCCGATCCCCAAGTTTACTGAAAGATTTAATACATTATACCCTTTCTGTCTGCATATCTCATATGTTCCATCCGTAGAACCATCATTTACAATCACATAGTCATATTGTGGATAATTTTCAATTATGTTACCCATCACTCTTTCAATGTTCTGTGCTTCATTATACGCAGGAATAATCAAAATCACTTTATTCATACTCTTTCTCACAATCTATTCTAATATGAATAATTACAGTTAAAATCATTTATTTATATTTAAGATACAATATTCTCTTTAATTTTTCAACAAGTTACGATATACTAATTTATATCAAATAATTTATTTTCTTGGAGAGAATGGCAATGAAATTATTTCAAAATTGGTACATAAAAATAATAATTGTATATTTATTTTCAATTATTATGTATTTATTTTATATTCATTCTTTTACTATCCCCGTTCATATTGATGTTGATGAAGAACTATATATTGCTATGGCTAAATCATTCCATTATACCCACACTTTTCAACACTCTGGTTGCACTTTAAATTATTCATGTATTTTATATTCCATGATTTTATCACTTGCCTATTATTTCTATTCACCAATGAATATCATGTTTTTGTTACGCGCTATTGGTGTATGCATTATGCTTTCATCCGTTTTCCCTTGTTTTTTACTGAGCAGGCAACTACTGTCTAACGAACGTCATGCCTTATATGTTACCATATTTACTGTGTTTCTTCCTTCTATGATGAATACTGCTTACTGTATGCAAGAGACATTATCTTATCCCTTGTTTCTATGGACATGCTATGCAATTTATATGGAAATTGAAACAGGCAGATTACAAGATCTATCCGCCAGAACAATTTTTATAGCCATCCTAAGCTGTCTATGTTATTTTACTAAAACCTATATGATTTTCCTTCCAATCTGCTATTGTTTACTCTTGTTATATGAAGCAATAAGCCATAAGGTGTCTTTCATATGGAAAAAACTCATTTTATATATTACTGTTTATGCTCTTGTTTTCTTATTAGGAAAATCATTTATTTACTTTACTAATAATGGGGTCTTGGGCTCTAACCATTATTCTACTCAGTTTTCCAACCTTTTTCCACTTACAGCACGAACACTTCTTTGCACCATTAGCTGTATTGGATGTTATTTAATTTCTTTGGCATTTTATTGGGGTGTATTACCGCTTATTCTCCCTCTTACCAACTATAAACAATATAACTCTAATTTAAAACGTTTTATTTTCTTTATATTCTCGTGTCTTTTTATACTGATTCCTGAATTAGTCATCAGTATTGTCCTTACAGAAGAAGGCACTGTTATTGTTCCACATAAAATCTTATACCGCTATTTTGAAATATTAGAAATTCCACTTTTGCTTATTTTCCTTAATGCTAAAGATCGGTTGCACCTTTCACCTATCGTTTGGAAGATCTATGGCTTGATTTTGGGAGGTCTATTAGGATATTATATTTATATTGGCACCAATCAACGCACAGCTATTATGGATGCACCTGTGTTTCTTTTAATGGAAAATATTACCAGATATGTTGTTCCTCATTTTAATGTGATTGCATGCATATGTGCTTCTATGCTCATTATTTTAACTTATCTATTAATACAAAAGAAAAAGATCAAAAAGCCTGTTAATCTCTTTCTGATCCTCTCGGGCGTTATTGTCTCTTTATTTTTCATGGTCAATCTATGGCAACTCCCATATTATACTAATACCATCGCCAACGGATATAAGATTCAGCAGGAAGCTATCCTCACCGCACAATATTATAATAATCACAAGGAGGAATATGATAAAGTATTTTACGTCGTATCAGAGAATGCCCCCTATGCACAAGCTCTCTATGCTTATTTTCCCATTGATATCATTGATATATCCTCAAAAACCACCATCCCAGATACTTCATTAAATTCTCTGTACATTATCTGGGATGAAACCAAGCAGGTCTATATTACCTCAACGTCCATACCTTACCATTAGTAACTTCTTTCCCTAATACGTATTCTTGACCATTGATATTCATGGAATTAATCTCACCTTTCTCATAAGTTATAATAACATCTGGAATAAAATTAGGATCAGCATAAATTGCTGTCTCATTTCCAACGTTAATATGTTCAATGTGTATATCTCCCGTCAGCATTTGTATCAATGGATATTCATAGCTGTCACCACCTATATATACCCCAATATTCTTTACATCTAAACCATTAATATATTCTGTAATTTCTTTATAATCATTGTATATCCCATCTCTGACAACAAAATATCCCTTATCATTCTTATAGTCCTTAACGATATCTCTATAATTCAAAAACATTCCAAGCATTTCTGTCACACAAAGAAAATATATAATCACGCGTACTCCCCGAATCCCCATTTGAGGTATCCGCTCCTGAAGCATATCTAACACAATACCTATTGCCGGGCATAATAGTGCCAAATAGGAAATCATATATCTGCTGACAAATGGTTCCCACCGAAGAACTGCACAAAACAGGAAAAAAGAACCTATGGACACCGCAAAATATACAATCCTCTGTATATTCTCCCTATTTTTTATATAATTATTTAAACACATAATAAAAAAAATAGCCCCTATCAACATTGCCCAGACAATAATCGGATTTACCGCCGTATCACAGCCATAAGTTTGTGCTTGATGAACACTAAACTCTCTTCCATCCTCTGATATTACAGGATTGTTTATATCAATACGCAACCATGCAGCAATTTTATTTACAAATGAATATATATACTGTGAACTGTGATAAAACCAGACACATGGAAGATTAAATGTAAGGTTCTTTAACAAATTAATCAGAATATGTCTTGGATGAAGCGATCCTATCAATTGTCTCGCACCTGTTTCCTGTGATGCAAAAGCATGAAAGGTCTGAAAATTTCTACTCAATTCAGGTAATAAGATAACTACAAGCAGCACTGTTGCTCCCAATGCATAAAGAAATACTTTCCAGTTATCCTTTCGCACCAATACCATGATAAACAGCCAACCAGCAAAGAACAGCATTCCAAATCCAACCGATGGTTTAGAAAGATAACCAAAGGCCACGCATAAACTAAGAACGGTAACCTTTTCCATAGTTTCCTTATCAAACCGGATTTTCTGATTTTTCTTCGTAAGATCTAAGATCAGGTACACAAAGCATAACAACCAAAAAGCTGAAAAATTATCCACCTGTGTCGTCAATGCTTCTGCAAAAGCTATTGGCATCGAATAAAATAAGACTGCTGAAAGTACACAACTCTTTGATGACAGTTGTAATTTCTTTGCAATAAAATAAACCAATATTCCGTTCGAAAGATAAGATACACACTGAAGTAAATTAAGAACTGAACCACCATTCTTAGTCAAAATGTAAACATTTACATTAACAAAAGCTGCAAGCACCGGACTGGAAATCTGTCTGGAATTTCCAGTTGCATAATGTGCAACAGACTTATTCTGTGCCCAATGAAATAATCTCGCACAATGATAGGTCATAGAATCCCAATTATACGGTATTATAATCAAAGCACATGCTATCATTACAACCGCATAAATCAAAAAACATATGCCTATTTTTGAATGAAATAACTGCAAACACAGATTTCTTACCTGCCTCATTAACACTTTCTTTCTTCTGACAATTATCACTATCCCTAATAATCCACAAATATCCAAAGTCCCCCACACAATAAGCAGCATTGCCCTTGTCATAATATGCAGATAAGACAAACACTCCGTAGTGATATAACAGTATAATGTCCATAATGCAGCTGCATATATATATGCTGTAGTTATATTCTTCTTATATTTGTTGATTATCCATACTAATATAATCTGTGCAAATGCCATATACTTTTCCTCTTTATATTCATCATTTCATTATTCTCTTATAAGATTATACACTCCCCGGAACATATTTTAACACTATATCTCTTTGGGCTATTTACATCAACTCTTTTTATAGCAATCAGTTCTTTCTAACTAATAAAAATTGTGTCTCTGTTCCAATATCCTCCTGTTCATAGCGATGACCATGGTAATCTATTTGTAAATTCGACATAGCCATAGATCCAACATACCAAATTACATCTGGATCAAAATTAATATCGTCATATTTTGTTATATCCCTTGTCCAGAATATTTTTACGCATTTTCGCATAATCCTAATATAAAGCAGGCTGTGCCTTAAAGTACATTTCTCTTCCTTTTTCAGCTGCTTCTTGAACTTTTCGATAATGACTTTCTAACATAGCATTATATTCACATCCTGACACAAAAATAATGATGCCTACAAAAGCATAATAAATGTTTCTTTTCCCTGTTTTCCACATAACTTGTATACCATAGGCAACACAAGGACACAATACTGCAAAATATCCAAGCATATATCTAGAAACATATGGTTCCCAAGCCCCAACTATCATTATATCCTTTATATTAATTTGAACCTTACTAAAAACCTTTTTTCTCTTGATCAGAATGCTTACAATATAAACAACCTCCCCAATCAATATAGCAATGCATCCTAGCATCAATGTTCTTTTGTTTACTTGCTTTTTCAAAGATAGCACTTCTATATATATGTATATAATACTAACCCATCATATAACAGCTTCAAACAACGAATCACGCCAATGATTATTATTTAAGTATCGAACTATCAACAACAATATAAAAACTATAAGTAAAATCATCCTTTGTCCTCTCTTCGGATCTAAAAAAATCCCATCCCCTTCCAATTGGTCTCCATACATACTCAGCAATATTTATATGCATTACATGCATCAATTACCATGGATACCTCTTCCTCCGTCATTTCTGGAAACAGCGGTAATGTTACGCAGTGCTTTGCAAGATATTCTGCATTGGGACAATCCCCTTCTTTATATCCTAAGTATGCGTAAGCTTTCTGCAAATGACAAGGCACCGGATAGTGTTTATTACATTCCATGCCCCTCTCATTCATATATGCAATCAAATGATCAGCATTTTCCACCGTAACAACAAATAAATGAAATACTGGATTTGTATTTTCTGGATGCATCTGCATCGTAAATAATGAATTAGTAATTTCAGTAATATACCGTTTACCAATTGTCCTTCTTCTCTTTGTCCACTCTGGCAAATGTTTCAAACCAACACTAAGTATTGCACCCTGTATCCCTTCCATACGATAATTATACCCTAGCATATCGTGATAATACCGTATATGACATCCCTGATTTTTCATCGTTGTCATGATATTATAATATTCCTTCTGTTTGCAGGTAATACATCCTGCCTCACCAAATGCATAAAGGTTCTTTCCAGGATAGAAGCTAAAGCACCCCATTTCCCCAAGAGTTCCCACTTTTCTTCCTTCATATAAAGCACCGTGTGCCTGAGCACAATCTTCCACCACGTAAAGACCATACTTATCTGCAATTTTTTTTACTTTATTAAATTCAAATGGTTGACCATATAAATGCACCCCAATAATAGCCTTTGTTTTATCTGTGATTTTAGCCTCTACCTTGTCGGGATCAATTTCCCATGTATCCGCCGTACAATCTACAAATACTGGAGTCGCACCCGTATATGTAACTCCCCATGCTGTGGCAATATATGTATTGGCGGGTACAATCACCTCATCCCCTATACCAATTCCTAACGCAACCATTGCGCAATGAAGAGCACTCGTTCCATTGTTAACGCCTACTGCATAAGGGACACCGCAAAAATTTGCAAATTCTTTGTCAAATTTATCTGCATATTTTCCACCAGAAAAAGCCGTTTCCTCACATACTGCTTCAATAGCCTTTAAATATTCCTCTTTATGCTTTTGATAATCTCTAGTCAAATCAATTCTCTTTAGCAAGTACTTTATCCTCCCAGCAGAAAATTTTCTTTAATTGATAAATTCTTATCAAATAATTTACAATTGTTTTCCATATTTTGACTGTAGTATTATAATCTTCCTGCCATTCAACCGGCATATCATAAATCTCTATGCCATCTCTTTCTGCCCGAAGCAAAAATTCAATTGTATAAAACCAACCATTATCCTGACTACTTTCTTTCACTAAACGTTCTGCAACTGTTCTACGTAGAAAAGTAAACCCACATACTGCATCTGTTGCCTTCATATGAAAAACTGTTTTCAACAGAAATATAAGTCCCATAGATGTAATTTTACGATACCATTTACGCCCCCTAGTATCTGACTCTTTATTAAATCGGCTACCATTAATATATTGAAGCGATGGTCTTTCGGTGAAGAGTTCAATAGTTTTTCCTAAATATTTTAAATCTGTTGACAAATCAATATCCATATATCCAACAATATCACTATTGTTTAATTCAATGCCTTTTCGAAATGCCGCACCAACACCACGTTCCGCCACTCTTACATATGTCACCTCGGGATATTTGTCTGCCAACTCTCTGCCAATTTCAGGAGTTTCGTCATCGGAACCATTGTCAAGAATCATAAGACTAAACGGAATGGTTACATTAGCCCTTAAATAATCTATAGACTTCTCAATACCATTGCGAAGGCGCAAACGTTCATTCAATACTGGGAACAAAAGATTAATACTTAATTCATTTTGACTCATATTCTGTTAACCTCTATTTATCCATAACACTCTTCTTAACACTTAACCACCTTTTCTATCTCAGCCACTAGGTATCTCTGGTGACGGAATATTAAATTCAGCAGAACCGACAAATACTTCAGTATTATCGTAAGCAATGCAAAAACACCAAAGAAACCAAGAGCCAAAAAGCTCATAGTCGAAAGCCATCCCTCTACCAGCTTATTAGAATTAAAGAAGTCAATAATCAGATAAATTCCCATACCTATTGTTAAAAATAAAAATAATCCACTCAATACTGCCGATATTTTTTCCAATGCATTTGTAAAATAAATAAAGGAATCTAAAGCCAAACTGGTACGTTCCTGTGTCACCGTTTTATTTTTTACTCTTGTTGCAGAATTTTTGCTTTCATACATTATGGTAGCATTTTTAAGTCCACAATTCATATAAACTGCCTTACGATAAGGAACATATTGACCCATAGATTGAATTCTGTTAATTGCCCGTCTTGAAACAATACGAAATGTCTCCGGTCCTATTTTCCCATTTGTCCGACTGGTACTGTTGTATAGTAGGTAAAAGAGCCTAGACGTAAATCTAATTTTACCTTTATTTCTTGCTGCCACAATATCATTTCCATCCAATAATTTTTCATACACCTCAAGAAGCAGTTTAGGATCATAATCAACAAACACATCATCAAATTCAAACACAAAATCTCCAATAGCAATATCTCTTCCGGCATTCATAGCACTTTCCAAGCCTTGAAAAAAGCTCATATGGACAATGTTCACCATTGCTTTTATGTGCTCTTTTTCGGTATAAGACCGTATTTTTTCCACCGTACTATCCGTACAAGCATCATCTGCAAAAACAATCTCAAATTCTTGAAAGCAATTACTACATATTGGCAATATTCCGTCCAAGAAACAAATAATATAATCCTCAACATTATGAAGATATACCACTAGCGAAACAAACTTTTTTTCTTTCTGCATTTATAATTGTTCTCCCCACTTATACTAAGTATTCATCCAAATCATATACCGTATTAATCTTCCCTGAAAGTACGCTGATAAACGTAGGCTCCTTACAAAGTACCTTAATTGCTGTTGGTCTAGAATCATCAACCTCTGATGTTTTCAAAATAGGTTTCATAGAATATAAAGATTTCTTATAAATGTAATTATACTCTTCTTTCAAATATTTATTGGCCAAATGAGACATATATTCCCATGCTGACTCCGGCCTATTTGGACATGTATTACAGTTACCTAAACCTTCCTCAGAACATACAACACCTTTTGTTTTTATTTCTTTTTGACATTCAAAGACAGGAACCTTCTCATAGGAAGTTACATGTGGCGTAAACGTTACTGAAGTCAGTGAATGAAACCCCGTTTTTCCAAAAGGCATAATCGAAAAAAATGGACCGTCCATCACTGTAATACCATTATCTTTAAGCATCTTAGATGGTTCACAAAGAATAATTTCACAAAGTTCATATTTTATATTAAAAAATTTCTTCTCCACTCCCTCTACTCTATCAATTACTTGATTTATTGAAGCATAAGTTGCATTTAATACAAATGGAGATTCTATCATTAAGTCTCCCTGCAACCATACTTCGAACAAATCATATTTCTTGATAATTTTTTCTATTCTTGCCTCATAAATAATTTTAACATTAGGCATCTTTTCCAATTCTTCTTCATAATAATTTTGAAGAAGCTTAGCATCATAGGTATATTCTTGTGTCATAAATGCGCCATCACACATTCCCGGCTTAAAATAATGTTCAGGTATTATTTCATCACACCGAATTTTAGCAATTTTACAAAAATCCATGAATTGTCTTGCATTAGTCCATGAAAACTTATCCGATGTAGCATATATCTGATTAAATTGATTATAAATGCAAAAACCAAAGTCTTCAACAAACCGCCTAAAATATCCTGCAGATTTAACTGCTGTTGCCAAACTTCTTGGATAATGATACCCCATATGAACTCTTGCCTGATTGATATATGTTGCTCGTCCAAAAGGAGTTTTATCATATTCCAACACTAAGATTTTTTCGCCCCGTTTTCCACATAACCTTGCCGCATATAAACCATACAGCCCAGCACCAATAATAATTCTATCGTATCTTACCATTATTAACTCTACTCCAATTTTATTTTCCCGGAGAATAAGCTCTCCACTATTATTTCAAGTAAATATGAAAAGTAATCAATAACTTACGAATAACTTCTTTTAGACGATTGCCTAACACTGAAAGAAAAGGTACTATATCTCAACAATCTATCTCTTCAATCTTTTAATTTCCTTTTAAATGTTCTTTTTTTCCTTTCTGACATATATTTAAAAATTCTATCCAAATATATGTCAGAAAGGAGCATCCTATTATTCTTATAATTGACACAACCACATTGAAATATAAAGACATTTCAATTTTCTCAAGTAACATGTTTATAACACTCCATGGAAAAACTCTCATTTCAATTTGGTGAAAGCACAACATATATAAAGAATGATTTTCCCATAAATGCTATTATCCTTTTTAATTTGGGCAAAAAACAAACCATCACTTTTGCAACACATACTATAACGTAACAGATACAAACGCTCCCTATTACACTTATTATTCCCAAATCATATCTGTTTTTTGCCATGTCTACTCGTATTCCAAAACAAATTTCAATTGCCATAATAATTCCGCAGGCAATGACAAATCTTCTATTATTAAATTTTAAGTTTAATTGTTTAAATTTTATGCCAAGATAAACGAATATACTTGCACAAATCCCAGGTTGTACACTTAAAGGGAGCCAAATAATTTGAGAAGAAATATACGCTACAATTGCCAAAATCGCAATGATTATACCACACCATTTATACTTAATGAATAGTTTAACAATTATCATTGCCCAAAAGAGTGCCCAAAAGAACCATACTGCTCCAATACCTTTTATGTGATTTGATACTGGTTGGCAAGATGCATAAAATATTGCTATAAGCATATCTGTCATATCCCATAATACAGTTTCTTTCATCCCCCTTATTATATCTGCTAAGAAAAGGCATATACAAATAATACAGCCTGTTACATAATATGGAATCAACAATCTTCTTGTCTTCTTTTTGACAAATTCTTGCAAGGATTCCTCTGTCTTTAAAAACCATCCACTTATAAGAAAGAATAGTGGCATATGAAATGTAAATACTACTCTGTCTATTTGATTACATCCCAAATGACCAAGCATAACGCAAATAATCCCCAATCCTTTTGCAACATCCCAATATTCAATTCGTTGATTGTTACTTTCTTCATCCATGTTCTGTTTTACCTTTGAATAGCATGCACTATTGAACATTCACAAACATGACCGTCATATAGCAATTCGTCCTTTCTTATTATATATTGGTCACTAATTCTACTCAGCTACTAATTTTTCCTGTTTACCGTTCAATTTATTAACGCCTAAATATTTATAATAGCAACCCATAAATATAAGTATTCCAATAATAAAAACAGCTGAAACTCCTTCCGCTATTCTCCATAAAACAGGTTCCTGAAATCCAATTTCAATGGTACCGCTATAGTTTGCCGGAATAATAACACTCAATTTACCATATGCATCAGGTTCTGTAGCTAAATTCCAACCCGTATTTTTGTCTTTAGCATAGACATATTTATATGCCTGTATAGGAAAGCTTATTAAAACCTCCTCTTTTCCATTAGTTAATGAATAATATTTTTTATCTTTCACACACTCTATATCATGAAATTCTACTTCACTATGTGCTTCCACCATCTGCTTAGTAAACTCTGGTACATCTATTTCAACAAAAGTTTTAAGATTATACATATTATCCACTGTGTAATCCGTCATCACATAATCCACATTTTCAGTTGGATGATTATTTATATAATCCCTATAAAAATCACCTATTACCAAAAATGCTACCAAAATCACTAAAGCCTCTACTTGAACTTCTCGCCACTTCCAAAATCCCTTTTTGTTTAAAGTGGTAATCGTATATACCAACGAAAAGGTTAAAAACAAATCCGCAAATGCCAAATATCTCCAGGGAAACTCAATGGCCACAAATAGTTTTGCAAGCAGATTCGTGCTATTATCCAAATAACTCCATGGAAAATATGCTGACGCAATCCACAATGCTAGTATTCCAAAACCAAATAAAATGCCATAAATTCTAAAATCTTCCTCCTGCCTTAATTGCCAGTCCTTCCTCTTTATAAAGCAAACTAAAAACATTAAAATACCTATTAACATACTTGGCCCCAATATTAATGGCATTTCTCCTACAGCTGAGTTAGATACGGATCCTCCTCCCCATGTTTGAAATATTCCTAAAATTTGAGTCAAGTAAATTCCATGTCCAACAGGTGACTTGGGATTATTGCCTTTTATCATTAAATCTGTACAATACATTTCAACAAATGGTAGCAGAAAAAAAGCATAATTCCAACGACAAACAC
>Ga0129314_1001062_pt1 | contig 21787 bp, 16 predicted proteins | sample O1111metagenome_FD_94431 | JGI IMG/M metagenome (GOLD analysis project Ga0129314, IMG submission 94431) | Orangutan individual fecal microbial communities from fecal samples from Wisconsin, USA - O1111 metagenome | ecosystem: Host-associated > Mammals > Digestive system > Large intestine > Fecal... | reverse complement strand
AATGTGTGTAACCCACTATGACACTTTCAGACTTCGTCTGCAAAGATGTCGTGGGCAAGGGTGTTCCCCCTTGACCTCCTTTGATACCTCAATCATAAAAACAGACTGTCCCATCAGCAGACAGCCTGCATTTATTCTCTCGGTATATCGCCCATCGGCAAAGACCAGTACCATAGAAAGCCTTTCTTTCTGGATATAACCCCTGCGTTCCTCTTTGCCTTTTTAACGGTCGATTTCTTGAATCCTGCGGCTTCAAGTTTTTCTTCACAATCCGAAGAAAGCATTTCTCCGTCTTTCAGCATTTCAATCAGAAATGCTTTCGCCTTGACTTCCTTATCGTTGGGTCTGCCGATTTTCGGGGCAAGGGACTGGAACGCTTCTTCCGCTGTCATTTCCATTTCAGAAATAAAGTCCACGCCTTTCTCAGATACTTCAAACAGAATGGCAGAACCTGTCGGGGCAAGGTTTGATTTTACCTGCACCAAATATCTTTCCGCAGGTGCTTCTTTGTTCGGTGTGCGTGTGATTGCAAGAATACTTCTTGCAGCACCCGCAATGTCGATAGAACCATTGGTACGGTACAGCGGATTGGTATCTCTCATCTTGTTCATATGAGCGATAATCACAATCGCACAACCTGTATCTTTTGCAATTGCTATCAGATGATTAAACTCGGCTCGTGTTTCGTTGGCATTGTTCATTGAACAGTTCTCTCCAATATAGGAACTCATCGGGTCAAGAATTAAAAGTTTTGCGTGGTATTTTTCGATTGCTTCTGCAATACGGTTATCTCCAAAGGATAAAGATTTTTCATCCTCCCTAATGAAGATAAGATTTTCTCCGTTGCCACCGGCAGAATTAAATCGGGGTACTACCGTATCGTCAGCGTCATCTTCCGTTGTCTGATAGATGATAGTCATAGGCTCGGTTTCGTCAGTGTCGGTAAAGGGAAGTGGTTCTCCCCTTGAGAGCAGGGCGGCGATTGATAACATCAATTTGCTTTTTCCATCGCCAGGATCGCCCTGCAACAGCGTAACCTTGCCAAACGGAATATATGGATACCACAGCCATTTCACTTCTTTCGGCTCGATTTCGCTCGCCTTGACAACTTCAAGAGGTACGCTGACAGTCATTTCATTTTCAATCATTTTTCTTTGTTCTCCTTTTCGATAAATATTTCGGGCAAAGCACCACGATACAGCGGAAACTCTGCTTACAGTCATTCCTGCATTTTCTGCAAAGCTCGTTGTAGGTAATGCGGTTTCGGTCATTCAGAAACAATGCCCATTCTTGTTTCCGTTTCTTGCTCATTCTTGGCATATCAATCCTCCTTTCCGTCTGAAAATAAAAAACCACAGGAAGATACTTGAAGCCTTTTTGTGTAACTTTTCGGGGCGAAAATCGGAAAAAACCCCGTTCTAAGCCTTAAAAAAAATCACGCAAGGTATTTGTACTAACCTGTGGTTATGTATGAATTTGTGCGTTTTGGGTAACAAAAAACACCGTATTTCTACGGTGCTTTTGTCTTGCTTGGAAGAATAGTTATTCGAGAATTGTAATCCAATCTTCGTTAAACTCTATTCCTTTAAGAACATCTTTCTTTTGTAGTGTGGGTGGCTTTCTTACTTGGAATTTCACTGCTTCATCTGGAACTTCTGTATGAATTGTAAACTGCGAACCATGCGGTTGCCAAGTAAAGCACACTTTTTCATTATGATCTAACCCAATCAAGTTGCCATTATTATTAACTTCCCAATGGTAATCGGTTGTTCTATATCTTACAGTTTCCTCCTCAAACAGCCTGTAAGAGAGCAAGTCATAACTTCTAACTAAGATACCAGTTCTTACTCTGCTGTAATGGTCTGTTGCTATATTTATTCTCTCGTTCCAAATATTCAAAACAGCTTCACCTGTCTTTTGAACATCCTTATGCGGGTCAGTAATGCCATAAGAGTAATCGGGAGAGCATCTTCCGCTAATCAACCTTACGCTGGTACTTGAAAATGGGTCTTTTGCTTTTACCGTTTTCATTGACCAGCAATTTTTGTCCAGAACCACATCTGCAATCCCGACAGGTGAATCAAGGTGTGTTCCTCCAATTGCATCGGCAAAGGCATCGCCCCAATCGTTGCCGGATACATCTTTTCTACCTATGTAAATCAAATACACAAGGTATCCACCAATTTTATTTATAATGTCCTTAGGAAACACATTCAACGGATACAAGGTTTGTGTTGTTAAATGCTTTGAATCCCTCAATTTCGGTCGATTCTCCATCAATTTCTTCCTCCATTTTATTAAAAGCTTTCAGAGCTTTTATCATTTCTCTCGCAACCGCTTTGATTACTGGAACTGCAACTGAATTGCCGGTTTGCTTTTTGATTTTTCCATAAGGTACAACAATTTTATAACTATCAGGAAATCCTTGAATTCGCAACAACTCACGCTCCGTTGGTCTACGCTCATCATTGATTAAGATATAATTTGCAGAAGCCCCTGCACGCAGAGCAGAAGAATAGGGATGAGGCGTTATAGACCCTGCCATATTTTCGTGTGAAATATACGGCTTTGGATAAGATTTATCTTTCAGTCGTTCCAAACGAGAGGTTCTTATACTCTCTCTAACATAATACTTCCTATCCACCCGGGTTTCCAGTATGTCCGATAAGGTTTTTCTTTCAGATATAGGAACGGGCTTTGGAAATTCAAATTTAACATCGTCAAGAAAACCTACGATGATAATTCGTTCTCGTTTCTGTGGCACACCATAATCAAGTGCATTCAAAACGCTTGAATACACATGATAGCCCAGTGCTTCCAAATGCGATATGATAATCTTGAATGTTTTGCCGTTATCGTGGGCGGTTAGATTTCTAACATTTTCAAGCATAAATGCTTTGGGCATTTTCTCTTTAAGTATTCTTTCGATTTCAAAGAAAAGCGTTCCACAAGTTTCGTTTGAAAATCCCTCTTTTTTACCTATAATAGAAAATGCTTGGCAAGGAAAACCTCCCAATAAAATATCAAAATCAGGAATACTGCTTGCTTCTATTTTTGTTATATCGCCAGCAGGATGTTCTCCGAAATTGGCTTCATATGTCTTGCAAGCGTCCTCATCAAATTCACTTGAAAAAACGCACCTTCCGCCGACACTCTCGAACCCTAATCTTATTCCACCAATCCCAGCAAACAGGTCAATAAAAGTAAAGTTATCCCATTTCATTTCAATTCACCGCCATTCTCAAGATTGGCATTCACTTCAACTATGTCATCAAGACCACATTCCATAACAGCCGCTATCTTTGCTAATGTGTCCATTGAAACGCTCTCGTTTTTTCCCATTTTGGCAAGTACACTTGTACTTATTCCGGCGGCTTTTCGCATTTCGGTTTTTGTTATGCCCTTATCAATAAGCAGTTTCCATAGTCTGTTGTAACTAACCGCCATTGTACTACCTCCATACACTCAAAATTTCACTCATATAGTATAGCACAGTCCTTCCTTAAAGTCAATATAATATTCATATATCCAAACAATATATTCAGTTCAGTGTTTCTTGCCCGCTTCCATTACTCACGGAACTTAATGACTTCTTGAATACTTGCCGAAAAAGAAAAACTGCCATCAAGCAGACAGCAGTTCTTCCTCGGCTGGTATTAAATTACGAGTACACAATATCATTCAGTACAATCTCATCTGCACAGGCTCGAATATTATTCATAAGTCCGACCCATCTCATCATATCCGTTGCTTTCAGTTCCTCTGTTACGCCTTGCTTTTTTGCCATTTCCTTTATCAGATATTCAGCCATATTACAAGCCGAAGTATCAATTTCAGCCAAGTGTTCATATAACTTTCCGCTTGTCAGCAGATTGAAATACATAAGCCGCTTATGTTCTCTCAAATATCGTTCTCGTAACCGCCCATATTTTGAAAGGGGAGGACTTTCCTCTACTGTCAGGCAGGGATAATAGTAATCTCCGATGAGTTCGTATCGGATACCTGTTCTTTCGTCTGTGATAAATCTTTGCATAAAGCTTTCTCCTTTTGCTTCTTGTGGTAAAACTCCAAGGTTTTCTTATTGTGGTTTACCTTTTTACATTCCTCGGAGCAGAATTTCTGTTGACTGTGTGTAGGCCAGTAGGTACTGCCACACACAGCACATACACGCTGACGATAATAATGATTGCCTTTTTCCTCTTCTCTGTCGGCTTTCGTCTTATCCTGTCTTGCCTGATAGCAGCAATCCTTTGAACAGAAAATCTGTCGGTTGCTTGTAGGGATAAACTCTTTCTGACAATGCGGACACACTTTTGTTTTGACGATTTCGCCACCGTTTTCAGCAAGTTTTTTCGCCTTTCGCTTCTCTCGATAGGCTTTTTCACGCTGACGCTGTTTCTCCAATCGCTTCTTTTCTGCTTGTTCTTCTTGCTCTTTTATCTCGGCAAGTTCTTCCTCGGTGTAGGCAATATCGACTTGTCCGACATAATTGAAATAAATGTCAACCTTTTGCGTTCTTGCTTTACCTACACTCTCGGATTCATACACCACAATCTTGTCAATGAGTTCGGTAAACATCAAATCGGAAACTTCCGTAGGATTTTTATACTTGCGTATCAGCGAAACAAAATGCTGAATATCCATAGTGCTGTCTTTTTCTTCAGAAAGTTCCTTTTTCATCGTTTCCATTTTCGCTTCCAATTCAGCCTGTTCATCGTCATACTGCTTCATCAGTTGCTTGTATTGTCTTTCGGGTAGCAATCCCGATATAAGATTTTCATACAAGCCACGAATGAGCGTAGAGAGTTCGTCATAGCGTTTCTGACAGCGTTTCAACTCCGATTGATTGTGCTTCGGCTTTTCCTCCTGCTTGTCTTTCCAAAGGGATTGCAGTTCCAAAGCAAAGGCTTTTTCGTCATTCAGAACGAATTTTGAAAAGCGTTTAACTGCCGATAATATCAAGGCTTCAACATTATCAGCACTAATCGTATGGGAAGTACAGGAATTAACCCTGCTTGCATACCCGCCACAACGGTAAGAATACTGAACAGAACCGTCTTTCTTGCTGTAATGCGTTTGCAAAGTCATTCTCCTGCCACAGTCGGCACAATATAGATAACCGCTTAATCGGTTGGTATGCGTACCTCTTGCCGCAGTTCTGTTCGCTCGTTTCTTTCGCTTCTGAACGCTGTCCCAAAGTTCCTGCGATATGATAGGCTCGTGAGTGTTATAAAACACATACTGCTCATCTTCATCGGTAGTCTTTCTCTTATGCAATTTGAAATTGGTGCTGACCGACTTTCTCAAAACAGTATGCCCAAGATATTCCTGTCTGCTTAAAATCGTTCTAATGGCAGATATGCCCCAAATATAAGGGCCTGCAAACTTAATCCCGTTGTACTGTTCGGGGTGATATTCCTTTGCATATGCGGCAGGAATTAAAACCTTTTCTTCAGTCAGTATTTCCGCTATGGCTCGTGGACTTTTGCCCTCATTAGCAAGCAGAAAGATACGCTTTACCACCTCAGAAGCCACAGGGTCAACAATAAGCGTCTGCTTATCGCTCGGCAATCGGTTATACCCATAAGGGATTGAACCGCTACAACGCTTTCCGTCTTTCATTCGAGCGTCAAACACAGCCTTGATTTTATTGCTCGTGTCTTTGGCATAAAATTCGTTCATAATATTCAAAAACGGAGCAAAATCATTGTCCGAAGCATTGTTGCTGTCAATGCTGTTATTGATTGCAAGAAAGCGAACATCTTTCTGCGGAAACAGAATTTCCGTATAAAATCCGACTTGCAGATAGTTTCGCCCCAATCGGCTCATATCCTTAACAATCAATGTTCCGACATTGCCTGCTTCAACTTCTTTTATCAAAGACTGAAAACCAGGACGATTGAAATTCACACCCGAAAAACCATCGTCAGTAAAATGACGGATATTCTCAAAGCCATTTCTACGGGCATAATCTTCAAGGTACTTTTTCTGATTGGTAATGGAATTACTCTCGCCATTCAGGTCATCATCTCTTGATAATCTCTCGTAAAGTGCTGTAATCTTTGAAGTCCTTGACATTCTCTTAACCTCCTTCCTTATGTATTTTCAATTTAGGACAGTTAATTTTATCGTCCTATTAAAGTATAGCCCTCCGGGGTAAGCTCAACGGCTGTTACAGTCTCTCCGAAGGTACTTGCCCACGAGTCGAAGTGCTGCAAGTTGTTTTTGACAAGCGTGTTGTACTGCAAGTATCGCTGAATGGTATAGAGTTCCACCATACTGTTTGAGATAGGCGTACCGGTTGCAAACACCGTTCCTCGACCGCCTGTAAGCTCGTCAAGGTATCGGCACTTCATAAACAGGTCGGAGGATTTCTGTGCTTCCGTCTGAGCGATACCGCCCACATTACGCATTTTGGTGTAAAGGTAGAGGTTCTTGTAATAATGACTCTCGTCAATAAAAAGCCTGTCCACACCGAGTTCTTCAAAGGTTACAACATCGTCCTTGCGGCTTTGGTCGTTGAGCTTTTCCAGCTTTTGTTTCACGGACTTTTTAGACTTTTCAAGCTGTTTAATGGAGAAGTTTTCTCCACGGTTTCGCTTCAAATCCATAATACCGTCTGTCAGTTCTTCAAGCTGCTGCTCAAGAATTGCCCTCTGTCTTTCAATGGACATCGGTATTTTTTCAAACTGGGAATGACCGATGATTACTGCGTCATAATCTCCCGTAGCAATTCGACCGCAGAATTTTTTGCGGTTCTTGGTCTCAAAATCTCGCTTTGTCGCGACAAGAATATTCGCCGCCGGATAGAGCTGTAAAAACTCCGCCGCCCATTGTTCGGTTAAGTGATTTGGGACTACGAACAGCGACTTATTGCAAAGTCCCAATCGCTTTGACTCCATAGCAGCCGCCACCATTTCAAAAGTTTTGCCCGCACCGACTGCGTGTGCCAACAGCGTATTGCCGCCGTACAGAATGTGTGCAACCGCATTTTTCTGATGTTCACGGAGTTCGATTTCCGGGTTCATACCGTTGAAAACAATGTGGCTTCCGTCGTACTCACGAGGACGAATACTATTGAATTTCTCGTTATACATTTTCGTAAGTTTTTCTCGGCGGGCAGGGTCATCCCATATCCAGTCCTGAAAGCCCTGCTTTATGAGTTCCTGCTTTGCCTGTGCGATTGCCGTTTCCTTTTTATTGAGAACTGCTTTCTTTTTGCCCTCGTCATCTTCGATATAGTCAAAGATACGGACATCTTTCAGGTTCAGTGTTTCCTCAATTATCTTATATGCGTTGATGCGGGAAGTACCGTATGTGCTGTACGCTTTTACATTGGAACGGTCATAGCTCTTTCCCTCAATGTTCCATTCGCCGGTAAACTGAGAGTAGTGAACCTTGATATTCCATTGTGCATAGCGTGGGGTGTCGAGAAACTCAAACATAAACTGTTGGAATATTTCGGGCGGTATCCAAGTCGCACCGAGCCTTACGGAAATCTCGCTTGCCGTCAAATCCTTTGGCTGCACCTTTTCAAGTGCCTGCACATTGACGGTGTAATCTTCGGGATACAATGCCGCAGACCTTTTGGCTGTCGCCAGCTTCTCACGGACATTGCCCGACAGATATTCGTCCGCCATCAGATACTTCGGCTCATAAGAATTACCGTACTCATAAAGAGGATTTAAAAAGATTACACCCTTTAGGTCAGCGAATAATTCCTCCTCGCTTTTGCAGGAAAGCTCCATCATATATTCCATATCAATGGCTGCTTTTTCACCCATAGAGACAGCGAGAGCTTCGTCTGCGGTATCAACCTCCGTTACCGGCTTGTGCGGTTTTATCGTCCTTTTGAAGAACATATCTGCCTTGCGTTCCAGTTCGCCATCTTCGTTGATGACCTCAAGAGCAGAGAGCAGAGCATAGGAGCTGTCGTCGGAAAAGGCAGAAGTATTGGCACGGCTGTTAATAAGTCCGTACTTCTTTGTAAAGCCGTCATACAGAGTGTTCAGTTTTTCCTGTGCCTGTTTGATTTCGCTGTCCGGGTAATCCTCGGTTTGCAGTTCAATCAGGTTGCGGACGCAATCTCTTATCCCAATCATACCCTTGATACGGTTCTCGGCGGTTGCCGATACCTCTACCGGGGACATACGGGAGTTCTCACGGAAATAGATTTTATCGTTCAAAACCGTGTAAGAGAAGTTTCTTACCATAGGGTCTGCCGGGATAGAATTATCTTCTTCCTCCAGCTCATCGGCTACTTCGTATTCGGAGATTTCTCCGTGAATGTTTGAAACAGCTTCGTTCAAAAGCTCCGAAAGGTCGGCGTTTTCAAACGGCTCACAGGTTGCTTCCGGTCCGAAACGACCGCTTACCATTTTCATTTCGCCGAGTATCATTTCCGGGTGCTGAACAAAATATGAGTTCATCCTTATACCGTTTTCGTCGGTGTCAAGATGAACCCAGTCAGGCTCAATGTCTATAAGCCTGTCTCGCTTTTGCAAGAACAGAATATCGGATACAACCTCTGTTCCGGCATTGCCTTTGAAGGTGTCGTTCGGAAGTCTGATTGCTCCAAGAAGCTCCGCCCTCTGTGCGATATATTTACGCACATTGGAGTTTTCCTTGTCCATAGTTCCTTTGCTTGTAACAAGAGCCATCACACCGCCGGGGCGTAATTTATCAAGCGATTTTGCAAAGAAATAATCGTGGATTAAGAAATTGTACTTGTCGTATCGTTTATCGGAGACTTTGAAATCTCCGAAAGGCACATTGCCGATAACGCCGTCAAAGAAGCTGTCGGGGACATTCACTTCCTCAAACCCCTGTGCCGCAATGGAAGATTTCTGATAAAGCTGCTGAGCGATACCGGCTGAAATGGTATCAAGCTCCACGCCGTAAACCTTTGCGTTTTCCATTGACTTAGGCAGCATACCGATGAAATTACCGATACCGCAGGACGGCTCAAGCAGGTTGCCCTCCTGAAAGCCCATCTGTTCCAACACCTTGTAAATGGCAGTAGATACTTCGGGCGGAGTGTAAAAGGCGGTCAAGGTGCTTTCTCTTGCCGACGCATATTCCTCTGGCGTCAGGATATTTTTCAGCATTGCATACTCGGTATGCCAAGCTCCGGCTCGTTCGTCAAAGGCTTCGGGAATACCGCCCCAACCGACATATCTCGACAAGATTTTCTGCTCGTCAGGTGTTGCAAAACGGTTTTCGCTTTGACAATCTTTCAAGACCTTTATCGCTGCATAGTTTCTGTGGAAACGCTCTTTCTTGTTCACTTCTTCAACCTGATTATTAACAAGGTCAAAGTTGTGTCGCTCGGACATTGGAATATCCGGGTGGAGGTCAAAGCTCTTTACCTTTGACTTTTTCTTTTGCTCCCAAGCGGGAACAATCGGTTCAGGCTCTTTGTCGTAACCGTTACCGATACGAACTCCCTCGTTATACATTTCCTCATAGCTGTCAAAACCGTTTTGAGTAGCAACGATTTCTCTGTAATCCTCAATCGGTACATTCCCGATATTTGTTGCCACCATATCAGCTCTTTCAGCGTTTTCAATGAGTGCTTCCATTGTGGCAGTAGTACAGTCGGTCAAATCCGGCGTCCTGTGAAATTCCCGGTCAGCGTCCTCAAACCATTCCGTACCAACATCGGCAAGCTCCTGATTTGCAATGCTGCCGAGGTAATCAAAGAAATCCTCAGCCGAGTCATACTCCCTTGCGGCTTGCTGTATCTCGTCAAAAGAAAGCGTATTTGTAACATACTGACCTCCGGCATTGCTGTCGGGATTATAATACATCCAAGTTACGCTTTCATTGTCCCGGTCGATAAAGAATGCGTCGTCATAACCGGTTTTCGGACTGAAATCCCGTACGGTTTCGGTATCATTTTGAGCTTCATTTTCGCCTGTAACGGCTTTTTCATCTGCCGGTAATACACTGACCTTCAAGTGGTCGTTCATTGGATTTTCACGCACTTTTCGGTCAAATTCTTCCCTTGGAAGCTCCTTGTTGAAAAGGGGCATATCAAAGTCATAGAGCATTACACGGTTTTCGTCAAAGGATAAAATCTCATACTGAGAAGCCCCGATATACACGCTGTCGCCGAGATGATATTCATACTGTGCTTCCGTTTCGTCCTCTTTGTTTTCAGGTTCAGGCGGTGCGGTAGAGAGTATCTCTCGGTTTTTTCTCTGCTCTGCAAGCTCGGCTCGCCGTTCTTCCTGCTTTTCAAGCCATTCCGGGTACTTTTCTTTTTCCTTTGGGTTTAGGTATCTGTCCATACGGATAAGGTCTCCGATACGCTTTTCCACTTGAGACCAAGAAAGCGTAATGTGCGGCTTGTCACTTCCGATACCCTTTGAAATTGTGATACCTTTTCCGTCGTGCTGTTCGTCAATACCCGTACCGATGATGACAGGGTAAGAGCCGCCCCAACCGTATTCGTTTTTCAAAAAGTCGGCGTTTTCCTTTGCGGAAAGGCTCTTTTCAAACTGCTCATAGATACGCATTTTGCCCTCGGAAACTCCGCTTCCACGGGTCAATACAGCGTCTATGATTTCCTGAGAAAAAGTAAAGGCAGAGGTTTTTTGTTCCTCTGCCTGATTTCCCATTATGAGAGTCAACTGACCGTCCATAGACGGAAGCGGTTTCATTGTATCGGTCAATTCTCCCAAAAGTCTCATTGCTTCAAAATGCTGTGCGATAACACCCCAGTCATAGAAGCTCTGAGCGGTTCTGTTTTCGTATTCGCCCTCCCACAGGTGGAGGACATTCTGAAATGTTTTGTAGCCGACAAGTCTGCCGTCGCTCAAGGTAAGCCGGGTGTAATCGTTGTTGAAAATACCCTTGATATATTCGGTACGGGTCGCATTATCCGTATTTCTCTCATAGAAGTCTTTGATTTCTTCCTTTGAGGCGGACAAATGCGGGGTAGTACCGAGTATTTCTCGGATAGTATCGTCGCCACCGAAAAACGGCAGGCTCTTGTCCTCGTGGTTTCTGTCGTAATACTCTAAACGAATATTACCTGATTCTTCACGATTTCCTGTGTCGAGTTCCTGATGTTGTTCATCAGGCGAACCCATTTCATCATATCTTCCGCTTTCATCTGCTCGGTCAGTCCCGCTTTCTCTGCCATCTGCTTCACGAGAGTTTCCTCCAGTTCGCTCGCTCTCTGCTGAACCTCCGCCAAGTGACTGTTCAGAATCCCTTTCGTCAGAAGATTGTAATACAGGATTTTGTGATGTTCCTTCAGATAAGTTCTCCTCATCTGCGACCATCTGCCGAGAGTCACTTCCGTCTGCTCCGGCAGTTTCAGGTTCGGAAGATTGTAATCTCCCATCATCGTGTATGTGATTTCGCTCATCGCTTTGACTCCTTTCGTCTTTGATGTCTTTATTGTATTCGGATTGCTCCTGTTCATCAATTATGCGATTTTCCTTGCTGAGCGTGCTGATTGTTCTGCTGACAGGGAGCAACGCCATTTCTGCAATGTCGCTTGTAGCAATACCCACCGCATTGAGAACTTCCTGTGAATTGAAACTTGAAATACCGGCAAAGTCATCGGGAGAATAGACCTTGTCTGCATTCAGTCCCAATCGTGCCATAACCATATATGACACGCTGTTTCTGACAAGCTCCAAATACAAGGCATTTGCTTCGTCGGCAGACAAATACTCAATATCGCTTCCTGCACCCAAGCTCATAAAGTCGGAGATATAGTCTGCGATGTTGTCCTCGACGGCATTGGCAATGCTCTCTTTGACGACATTTTCAATACTCGTTGTATCGTTTACCGCACCGAAAGTGTTTTCAAGCGTTTCAATAACCTCTGCTTCAAATTCGGGTCTCATCTCCCAAATCGGAACAGGGCGGGAATATCTGCTTTCGTGGGTGTCCGATATATCAAAGTAATGAATCAGCCTTTGACGGCTTCTGTCTGCGTCCTCAAATACGGCAATACCTTTTGCTCCTCGATTTACCCAGCGACCGAAAGTGCCGTTCCATCGTTCGATTTCAAGCACGGCTGTTGCATCGGGTCTTTGGGCATAAATGAGAAGCTGTTCATCAAATCGGAGCCTGAAATTTCTGCCTGCTGTTTTCAGAAACGATTGCCAGTTTACCGGATTGTCTGTAACCGCAAAGCAGGTTCTTTCATACAGCTCCGAAATCAGGTCAAATTTCCTTGCCACCTCGTCTGCACCTCCTTATCGTGTTTTTTCTTTTTCCTTTGCAGGTTTTGTGTTTTCTTTTGCGGCTGGTTCTACGGTATGACCGTTTCTCTCGCAAAGCTCGGCAAATTCGCAGATATGGTAGAGATTTGTGCCGACCTCCAAATGGTAGTCGTCGATATATCTGCAAGTTCTCTCCATTGTTTTGCCGTCGCCGAGCTTAATTGAGATTTTTTCTCCGTCCGCAATGCGAAACTGCTCCTGATAGTGCGGGTCAATAAATCGGATACCACGCTCGGCATTTTTCAAGTGGTTGTTCAGCCACTCTTTCTGATAGCAATAGCAGTACAGATTGTACTCGCCCCTGTTGGGGTTAAATCTCATAAGATAGCTGTACTTTTCCGTATCAAGACGAATGCCGTAGTGGTTGCGGTCATCATTAAAGGAACTGTCGGGAGTGGAATAACAGTAAGAGGACATAGCCTTTCTGCCGGACAAAACATCGCCGTCACGCAATCCGTTTATCACATCGTCAAATTCAGCCTTAAATTCATCGGTTTTCAGGTCTTTTCTGAAATCGTTCCAAGTCGTCCAAAACTCGTTCCCGGTAGAACCGAAGTCGGCACGCAAATATCCGATAAGACCGGTCTGCATAGAGAGCTGCTGACTTTGGCTGAAGGTGTATTTACGCTCTGCTTCGGTCAATACTCTGTAATCCATTTTCATCACCTCGCTTGTTCGTTTGGTTGTCTTTGCTTTGGAATAGAAAAACCATATACGCCGGCAATATCATCGCCGAGTCTTTTGGTAACTCGTGTGATGTCGGCTCTTGTGGCTTTTCCGTTGTAGATTTTATCTTGCAGATTTTCAATCTGCGTATCGGTAACACCGTCTTTGAATACACGGTATAGATAATGGTTTGTGCCGTCGTGATGAACGGCGTCAGCTCGAAGGTCGCCGTACTTGTCCACATACCATTCGGTGTAATCGGTATCGGAGTAAAGGCAGTCCTTAATGTTGCCGGAATCAATCATCTTGTAGCCCGACACTCTGCCGTTCCATCTGCCGAGGTCGCCGATAACGATAATCGGCTGTGAGAGCTGAATATCAAGATTTACTCGTTCATCATATAGGTTTTCGGCATTGGATTTTACCATAATGTCGTAAAGCTCATCATCGGAATATCCGGGATACAGTTCCTCCAAAGACTCTCGCCAATCATCAAGGTCAAGGCTAATGTCGCTCCAAATGATATGGCGGTCATTCTGTTCCTGCCTGCTCATCAGTGCCACCTCCCAAATAAGAGAACAGCTTATTGGCTTTGGTCTGCTTCTGAAGCTCGATAATCAGGCTCATATCCGGAATAGTGATACCGGGAATTTTCAAAATGCTCTCCATATCAAGCTGCTGCAATTTCTTTTCCGTGTTGCAGCCTGCGTCAAACAGTTTTGTCAGAAGCTTTGTTTTCTGCTGAAAAGTGAATTTTTCCTTCATTGCTTTGTCCTCCTTATCGTTCTTTGTCTTTGTTTCGCTTCTTGTGTAAAAGCTCCTGTGCCTTTTCCTTTGCCCATTCAGGCAGACACTCAGGCTTTACTTCGCCCATAACATCCATTCTTTCATATCGGGTTGATTTGCCGGTGTGAAGATTTGTGCAGAACACGGCACTTCCTCGGCTGCTCGCCGACGCACCGAAACCGCCCGTAACATAGTAGAGCTGTCTGTCGGCTCTTTGAAATTCGGGTTTTAATACTTTGGGGTCAATGGCAATGATTTTGCCGTTGATGTCTTTGGAATAGTGGTCGGGGATACAGTCGGCTTCCGTTATGAGCGTGATTGGAATATCCAGTTTTTCAACCTGTTCCTTGAAAAGCTCCGCTTCATTTGCCACACGGCTACCGAAAAGGTGTACGATTTCGATATAGTCATCGCTTACCATACATTCCGAACACAGTTCAAACAGGTCGTTTCGCTCCGCAAAGCCGCACATAAATTTGTCGCCGTTTGTACTTTGCTCATTGGTAGCCAAGATAATTTCCTTTTCGCCCACATTGACAGCACAAAGAACTGTGTATTCACCGATTTTTCTTTTTTCCTCGTTCATATCCACACCTCAGCTCACTTCAATCACAATTCTGATGTTACCGCAGTCGCAACCGCCACACTGCCTTGACAGTTCGGGAAACAGGGATTGCACCCTCTGTCTTGCCCTGCGGATAGTTTCAAAGCACGGCAAGCCGTACCCTTTATAGTTGTTGACTATATCTTCAAACGGCAAATCGCCGACTCTCATATAGCTGTATCGGTTGTAATAGCAAAGGATAAGCTGCATATCATCATACCTTGTTTCGGGGCATTCTCTGAGTATTGCAAGCACCTTGCTGTCAACCGTCTTTAGCTTGTTCATAATGCACCTCCGTAAAAGAACTGTGGGCGAAGTTTTCACTCCGCCCACTTTGGTGTTCCTTATTTCTTTCTGTTCTTAATCTGCAAGAAGATAAAGCCGCCGATAATAAAGGCGACCAATACAACTGCTACGATTGTTTTAGCGTCCATTACTCATTGTCCTCCTTCTTCTTTTTTCTGTACGCAAGAATGGCTGTGCCTACAATACCGAGAGCAGAAAGTCCCACAAGTGCAGTCCACAATCCAACATTGCTGTTATCTCCGGTCTTTGGTGTGTCTCTCAACTCATTGTGCATTTCCACAACGGTAGTAGAGCCGACCTTTACGGTTGCAATCTTATCCGCAGGAAGCACATAGGAAGCAGAAACATTATCCTGAACCTCGGAAATAGTGTAATCTCCGATACGAAGTCCCTCGATAATGATTTCGCCGTTCTTATCGGTCGTGAAGCTTCGGTCGTACCCGTTTACTCCCGTTACCCTGAAGGTGAAACCTTCAACCTTTCCGTCAGAAGATGTCTTGACGATTTTCAGGTTTCCTTTCATAGCTGTGTTGATAAATCCGACACCCGCTTTGTTTTCAACCTCATAGGTCATTTCATCTTCCTCAATGAATACGGAGTACACGCCCTTATCAAGCTCAAAGCCATCCGGTGCTTTGGTTTCTCTTACAAGGTATTTTCCGTAGAGAAGCTCCTTCATCTCGTAAATACCGGTAGAAGTTTCGTTGAGTGTACCGATAAGCTTGTCGCCATCGTCCAGTTTGCCATCGCCGTTTACATCTTTGTAAACCTCAAAGGTCGCTCCTGTCAGTTTGTTGTCCGGGTAATCTTCATCAACCTTTGTGAGTCTGATGTTGCCGTGAACATACTCGTTGACAATTTCAACCTCGATAACCTGACCGTTCTCGGACACGATAACCTCATAGGAAGTATCGTCAAGCACGAAACCGGCAGGCTGTTCGATTTCTCTTACAATCCAGTTTCCATACGGTACGTTGTCAAAAGAAAAGCTACCGTCATTTTCAGAGGTAGCAGTCATCAAAGCATTTTCTTTTGTAAATTCGGTTTCATCAGCCTTAAACAGACCGATAACTGCACCGCCGAGTTCTTCGCCGTTTTCGGTAATCTTCTTACCGGAAACAGAACCGAAAATGAGCTTGTTCTCAATCGCTTTTCCGTCGTTGACCGCAATCTCAACATTTGCGGTATCCTGACCGGCATAGCTGAAAGTGAACGGATACTTGACGTCGGAGAGAATATAATGCTCATCGGTAGCAAGCTCCTTTACATAGTAGCTTCCGAAAGGAAGGTCGGTTTTCAGCGTTGCCTTACCGTTTTCAGACAGGGAGATAATTTCAATCAGACCGTCTGCCGGAATAGAAGTACCGCTTGCAGATACAAGTTCCTCTGCGGCGAAAAGTCCAAAGCTGATATTCTTCATTTCATCGCCGTTACCGATGTTGAAGATGTCGTTCTTTTCAATAGTCTTTTCAAGACTTACCGTTACTTTCTGCCTGTCATTTACAAAACTTGTGGCGGTTTCGGTTACAGACACTTCCTGACCGGCATAAGTCAGCTCAACCTCGTGAGCTTCTTTGTTGATAACCATACCCTCCGGTGCGGTAATTTCAACCACCGTATATTTTCCGAGATAAAGCTCCTTACTCTTGGCAAGTCCGTTTTCATCTGTGGTAACAGTATCTACGACCTCGCCCTTTGCATAACGGAGTGTACCGTCGGGAGTGATAATATCTTCTGCTGCGGTAATTTCATATACCGCACCTGCAAGACCTTTCACTTCATACACAGGCTGATAGATAACATCGGTATTTTCCTCGCCGGAGACATTCACCCCGGAGAATACCTCGCCGGTCTTTTCAATGTTGACTGTGCCTTTCTGTGCCATATTGGGCTTATCGACCTTAATCACGGTAATACCACCCTCATCGGATGAATGTTCCTCTGCCACATCAAAGTACACCGGTGTGCTGTCAAGCACATATCCGTAAGGAGCCTGAACCTCAACAAGAGAATATCCCTTGCCGTATTCCAGTTTCTCCGGTGTAACAAGCTGTCCGTTTGCGTCGGTGTAGAAAGTATCAATCGTTGTCGGAGTAGGATAAGTGAAAGTCATTGTTACCTGATTGCCGTCCGGGTCAAAGATTTTGAACCCAGCACCGGCATAAGGAATGTTTTTACCGCTTTCTGCGTCCACCTTAACAACCTTGATATAGCTTTCAAAGTTTGCGTTGTTAATAAGATAGCGGTAGGTCTGTCCGTTCTGAGAAATGAACACATCGAAGTCGTCCATTAACTCACGCCCCTCCCAACCGGAGGTCTGATGAACGGTATATACGCCGTAAGGCATATCCTTTGTCTGACCGAAGCCGTTTTCATCACAAACAATTACATCTCTTTCATCTTCCTCTGCTGAATCAAAGCTGCCGGAAGATTTCAGATAGATTTCAAAGGTTGCACCGTTTTCCGGTGTTTCAATCTTTGTTTCGCCGTCATCGGTGTGCTTGATAATGGCGATATTGCCTTTCATAACCTGTTCGGTTACATCATTTGCGGTCTGATTGTGTTCCACAGTATAGAGCTGCGGTTCAGCACCGACCTTATGGATTGTACCGTCGAGCAGATAACCCTCGGACGGCGTGATTTCACGGATTGTCCAGTCATTATCACAGACATATTCCTTTGTGGTAAACTGCCCGTTCTTATCTGTCACATACTTGTCCACAAGGGTTTCACCTTTATAGATACCGTAAACTGCTCCGGCAAGGGTAGCGTCGCCCTGCGGTGTGCCTTCCTCTCGGTCGCTCTTTGTTACGGTTACGCTGAACTTTTTGAGAATGTTCGTGAAATTGCGGGTAGTAACCTCTTTCCAGTTAATCGGTGCGGTCTGATTTGCAGGCACAACATAACGGATTGCGGTATCCACTTCCTCAATGGTGTATGGGGTAGTGCCGCTGATAAGCACATCATCAAAAGAAGCAACACCGTTTTTGTCTGTTACGGCATACTCATCGACCTCAATACCGGCAAGCGAAGTTCCGTAAAGGTGGAAAGTTACACCCTCGACCAGATTATCCTCCGAAGATTTGATAACCTGAAGATTACCTCTCTTGAGAACATTATTGAAGTTGACCTTTGACACCTGACCGGCAACAACAGTAACTCTGTGAACCTCCTGCGGTACATATTTGTCGATAGACTGCTCTGTGACCGTGTAAACACCGGGCATAAGGTTATCCAGTTGGAATTTACCGCCGTTTGCGGTTGTTACAGTCTGATTGACACCGTTACCGCTGATGGTAAACTGGATACCGTCAACCTTTCCGTCCTCACTTGTCTTTACAATCTGACAAGAGCCGTAGCTCACCTTCATTTTGACAAAACCGCTGACAGGGTCGCTGACCTCCTGAGCATAAGTAACCACGTCCTGAATACCGTTGCCGTTCTGATGGATACCGTCAGTCCATACAACTACACCTCTGCGGACACCGTTCTTTTTTGCGGCTGTGATAGTAAATTCCTTGCTCGGAGCTTTATCCATCGAAACAGTCAATTTGTTTCCGCTGACAGAGAACGAAACGCCGTCAATATTTGCCGAGAAATTGTAATTGCCAAGCACACCGTTTGTATCGGTGAGAGTTGCAACATACTTGCTTCCGTTCCATTCAAGCTCGTTCACCTTGGCAGAACCGCTTGACCTTGTGCAGAAGCTCGGTACTTTGGTGTGATTCTGAACACTTGTTACCATACTGTTGTAGTACGACAAAATTTTACTGCGGAGAGGGTGTGCTGAGCTTACACATTCAAGCACGGCATTGCACCCTCCGGTAGAAACGTGATTAAAGCTTGCGTCTCTTTCTCCGACAATCGTTTCCCAAATCAAAATCTGAGTGGCATAAGCGTGTGCGATACAGTTGGCGTCGCTTTCATTCTGCGACTTCCAGCTTGTCGAAATACCTCCACGATAGCCGTACTGCAAGATACGACCGATAAGCAAGCGAATATCATCGCCAGAAATCGTACCGTTCGGGCTGATGTTATTGAAGAAGTTCTCGCCTTTTTCGGTGAGAGTATCGCCAGTCCGCTGACTTGTACCCGGTTCAATACAGTAGGCGATATTGCCCGAATACGAACCCATTGCACGAAGTCCTGTGTATTTCGTGGACAAGCCTTTCCAACCGTTCATATAGTTGAGATTGCCGTGTCCCCATTCGCCGTTGTTATTGGTATCTCCGCTTCGGGGATAATCGACGAGGTACACATCGGCTTTTTCTCCTACGGCTGCAAAGGCTGTCGTTGCCCCAATGCCCATAAAAGCAGTAAGGCTCATAACCGTCGCCAACAAAAGCGAAACGGCTTTCTTGAATTTTGTTTTAACCATTGCGTTTTCCTCCTTGAAATGCAAAAACGCACCGATTTTACTCAGTGCGTCCTCTTAGAATTTATTTTGTTTTAACAGTAGCCGATATAGATGCTGTACTCCGTATCGGATAGCTTTTCTGTCCATATCCACACAGCGGTAAAACCCTCGCTGTTCTTGTATCGGTTCAGTCTGCTTTCAATATCAGATTTGATACCGCTACGGTTAGGATTTGCGGATATGGGATTGTCCCAACATTCTGTCGCCGTACTGTCAAGAGAAAGCCCTATGCTCAACGCATACTCTTTTGCGTAACTTACATAAGGGCTGACATCGAATGTCTGCTTGGGCGGCTCTGTCGGTTTCGGTTCTGCCGGCTTCTCTGTCGGCTTTTCAACCGGCTTTGGTTCGGCAGTTGTCTGTTCTTTTGGCTGTTCCGGTTGTTTTTCGGGTTCAGCCTGCGTGGTTGTCTGCTTCGGTGGCTCTGCATTTGGCTTTTCAGTTACAGGAGTTTCAGCCGTTTTATCTTCCGCCGGTTTTGTCTGAACAGTTGCAACTGTCTGACTTTCAGCGGTTGATTGGCTTTCTTCTGCCGTAATCGGTGTATCTTCCTGAACTGCCGTGCTTTCCGGTTCTTCTGCCGTATCTTCCTGAGAATTTGTTTCAGTATTACCAGCCGGAAAAGAAGTCTCTGTTTTCGTTATCTCCTGTGCAGCTTCTTTGGCTGTGTTACCGGTACAACCTACGAGGAAAATCATCAGGCAGGCAAGAACACAAGGTATCAGCCTGTTTTTCATTATCCATCGCTCCTTTCTGCCTTAATCGTAATCAAAAACGTTCAAAACATCAAAGGTGCGATTGGCTGAACTTTTTATCGTAGCAGACATTTTGCTTTTGCTCCAAATGTGCGAACCCTTTAATAGACAGCTATATGTTATTGAGATAGATATACTCAAGGGAGATAGAGTATATTTTTCAGCAGGTTAATAGCTGGTATATATAGGGGTTAGAGTGTGAGAAAGGGGGAAGGCTATCGGCTGTCACGGTCGGCTCTGCTTCGCAGAAACTTGTTGTAATGCTCCAATGCCTTGCACACAAAATCCTCCGTTTGGCTTATGGGAATGTTCTTCGGGATAAGCTGTCGAACTCTGTCGCCCCTCAAAACAATTTTCTCCCTTTGGTTTGGCTTTTCCTCCGACATAATCGCTTGGATTGCTTCGGTTGTGAGCTTGCCCTCCTCAAAGAACTTTCGCATACGGATTGTTTGGTCGTGGGATGGGGTTGCGTCGTTCAGGTCAATTTCGTCAACCACATCACGCTGACTGTCCTCATCGAGAAAAGACAGTTCAACCGCCGGTCGCATTTTAATTCGCCCCTCATCAACATATTCCAAAAGTTCGGGAACAAGGTTTGTAAGGCGAATATATCTGCGAACCTGGGTTTGACTGTCACCCGACTGCTCTCCAATTAGTTGTGCTGTTTCTTTTCCGCTTGACTTCCAACCCACTGGGTCGGAAGTTAGGTCTGTTCTTTTGCCTTGTCTGCTCAATGCTTCCAAACGCATTTTGTAGGCATAGGCTTTTTCCGAGGGAAGTATCTGCGACCTTTGGTAGTTGCTCTCAACCATTAAAATCGTGGCTTCGTCTCGGTTCAGTTCAACGACCTCACAACGGAGCGTATCAAACCCGGCAAGCTCACAGGCTCGCTTTCGTCTGTGTCCCGATATGAGTTCGTATCTGCCGTCCTCTTTCTGCCTTACCGTCGCCGGAGTGATTACCCCTCGTTCCTTAATACTCTCAATGAGCTGTGCCATATCCTCGTCATCACGCACCTTAAAAGGGTGGTCGGGGAAATCGTCAATCTCAGTCAAGGGAATATCTCGGATTTTGGAAAGCTTTTCTTCATCTCTCTGTTCCTGCGTTGAGAATAAGTCATCGAGCTTCGTGAGAGTGAAGTCGCTCTTTCTTCCTGCCATCGGCTAACACCTCCTTTGTAAATTCGGTGTACGCTTTTGACACCGTACTGTTGGGTTCGTAGGCAAAAATGCTCTTGCCTTTGGAAGAAGTCTCTGCGGCTTTTACGGCAATCGGGATATATGTTCGATACATCTTAATTTGATTACCAAAGTTCTCTCTCAGAGCTTCTACCGTGCTTTTGGCGAGGTTGGTACGGCTATCCACCAAAGTGAGAAGCATACCGTCAATCTTTAAGCCCGGATTGATACGCTTCTTAACTCTTGAAATGGTCTGAACAAGCTGCGTCATTCCTTTTGCAGGTAAATACTGAGCCTGAACAGGAATAATAACACTGTCTGCCGCAGATAGCGCATTGATTGTTACCATTCCGAGGGAAGGCATACAATCTATTAAGATATAGTCGTATTTGTCCTTCACTTCGCTTAGATAATTTCTCAATGCCGTCTCTCTGCTCATTGCGTTGACAAGGTTAAATTCCATTGCAGAAAGCTCAAGGTTTGCCGGAACAAGGTCAACACCTTCGTCGTGGTGCAGAATACCGACCGTAGGGTCATTCATCGTTTCGTTTATGACATCTGTGAGTTTCGTTGCAAGCGTGATACCCAAGTTGTCTGTATCCTGCCAGCCGAGACAGGTGGTTAAGTCGCCCTGTGGGTCTGCGTCTATGAGCAACACTTTCTTTCCTTGCATTGCAAGACCGACGCCGAGGTTTACCGTAGTGGTTGTCTTTCCAACTCCGCCTTTTTGATTGCATATCGCAATCGTTTTGCAGTTCGACACTTTGTGCGTCCTCCTTTCGTAAAATTCATAGCCATCGCAGTATGGCTATGTACTTGACCGGCTCATT
>Ga0129314_1001061_pt1 | contig 21800 bp, 16 predicted proteins | sample O1111metagenome_FD_94431 | JGI IMG/M metagenome (GOLD analysis project Ga0129314, IMG submission 94431) | Orangutan individual fecal microbial communities from fecal samples from Wisconsin, USA - O1111 metagenome | ecosystem: Host-associated > Mammals > Digestive system > Large intestine > Fecal... | reverse complement strand
TTTCAAAAAAGTTGTTATAATAATCTTGTTTTAGCATAGTTCCATTATAACATGGAACGGAGAGAAAGATGGTTGTTGTTAGCCATCTTTTTTCTTTTTAGTGGATAAATTTCAGGGGCAGGCGTGACTCGCATGAGTCACGCCTGCCCCTGTTCGGAACCATCTATTTCCCGACAGCCCCCTTTTTGCTAATCCACTCTCTGTATTGCACTGGATCCAGCGTTTTTCCCCGATGGTTTTTCAAGCCATCCTTAACAGCCATATTTAAAATCTTCAAACGAACTTTATGATATCCATTATATTTCGGCTTAATCGCTGCTGCAACCATTAACTTTAATATCTTTAATGTCATAATAGCATATCCCAACATTCTAATTATTACATTGTTTTTAAACTCTCGAATCAAAAAATATTTATTACGTATGGAATAATACTCCTTCCACCATGCATCCGGCGCCATGTAGTTATTACTCAGGGGCGGATCTTGATGTTCTATTATCGCGTTTCTAACTACATATACTCCAAATTTTCTAGAGACACGATATGTATATTCAGTATCATCTCCATAAATAAACAAACTGCCATCAGCAATTCCTACCGCCTCCACTGCTTTCCGTGAAAACAGCGGGCCTACAAATGCATTGGCATCTACCTGAACAACATCCTCTAACTCTTCATATTTATACACAATCTGTCTTTCATTTAGCATCCATCCTTCCAATCTCTTATGGTGGTAAAACTGATACTCCTGTAAATCAATTCCATAAATAAGGGGACATATTCCCCCCACATTTGGAAGATGTTGCTGATAATTAAGCAGTTGTTCCAGACAATCAGGGCATGGATATGCATCATCATCCATAATCCAATACCAATCTGCATCATAACGATCCTTAGCAGCTTTCATTCCTGCCTCAAACCCACCTGCTCCACCAGTATTTTCTGAAAGCCAAAGAACATCTATGCAACAATATGGTTCTATAAACTGTCTTAATAACGCTTTTTCTGACATCTTACTATTATTATCTACTACCAAGATTTTATACAGTGGAACTGTTTGTCCTAACAGCGCATTCAGACATTTTAGAAGAGCACTTGTACGATTATATGTTACTGTAATTGCTACTCGTTTGTCCATCAAAACATCCTCTGATTTTCTAATCCTATCATTGTGTTACATTCGTTTTAGGGCTTCTCATCAAACTCTTTACTAAAGCAATAGACGGTTTTTCTACAATCCACGCAACAAACTGCGCCAAAATCAATGAAGACATTATTCCTAATATTACAGCCAGATATGATGATCCACCTTTTCCTCGAAGCCAAAACATTAATGGTATTCCTACTGAAACATGTAAAAGATATATAGTAAAACAGTGCCCTGCAAGCCAATATATTGGCCCATGCAATTTTTTATAAAAAGCAACAGGGTTTACCTTGTTTAAATAAACGAGCAAAAAGAATATTGAAAAACAAAATACAAATGTAGCAAGTTTAGGATAAGTAGTTTCATCCCCAAAACGGTATTTAAATATATTGAAACTGATAAAACTCAACATTATTGAAAGCAATACAGGGATATACCCCCATCCACCTACGCTCCCAATTTTTTCACAATTTTGCTTCTCGCTTATATTTTTTTGTACAAGATTAAAACACACACCAACAAGAATCAGGGACACCCATTTTAAATTCCCAACAATTAAACAAATCCAATAATTATCAGTTGGAAATGCTAAAACAGCGGCGATAATACCAAGATACATAATATATACTCTTCTTAAATTAAATTTTCCAATAGCCATACAACATAAATAAAAAAACAGTTCTATATCCAAAGTCCAAAGTACTCCTGAAACGGGAGCTACATTAAACACTTTCCATAATCCGCTCATAGTAAACAACCAGGTTTTAATAGAAAATTGTATTCCCTGTAGAATAAATACAGCTATACCATCAATAATCATACAAACCCATAGTGTAGGAAATATCCTAAAAAAACGATTAAGTAAAAATTTCGTTCTTCCATAGTGCTCCAAACTATCTGGTATGAAGCATCCGGTTAAGATGAAAAAAAACACAACACCTACAATTGCATTTTGCACTCCTCCACTTTCTACTAAAAAAACGCTAGTTCTCCAATAATTTTGAGTATCTGTAGGAGTGATAGGAAGCATCCCTATATTGCTAGGGTGAATAACTCCTGGTATCTCAGTCGCCCATGTTGCAACATCAATAAAGTGCCCCGCCATAACTAACATCACAGCAATACCTCTTAAAAAATCTAAATATCTAAGCCTATCTGAAGCCATTCCTTCAGTCCCCCATTTCAAGCCTTCTTCGCTAAATTTAGCTTCTTTCTCTCTATTTCCAACAATTTTAGTCCTCTATTACTTTCATTAACACTTAATGTTATCTACTATTATATAACTCTAATCAGATGTAATCACCATCACTACTTCACATTTTAAAATTGCATTCCTTCATTTTACATTTATATATTAATCTTCCTCTCTTTTACGCCGATATTAATTTTCCCACCAATCCAACTATGTGTATTTTTCATAATTTGGATAAATAAATCTAGATATACCAGACTATATAAATACTTCAATGTTATAATTATAAAATTGTTTATTTCACATATTTAGATTCTTTCATTAACTCACCAATAGTTTGTATTTCGCTTTCAGAAAACTTTCCTGATAGTTGACTTATTTTATAATTTTTGAAAATATGATAACATTGTTTTCTTTTTTCCATCATACTTTGCAGAGGAGCATAAGCATCATGTCCACTTATACCTTCTAAATTATCCATTAGATTTTTAAATCGATCGAACTCCTCAGCAAACTGCAACATACCTTTTTGCATACTATCAATCGCTTTATAATTATCATGTTCTTCATACCCAAATTCCGGAACAATAGAACCTGCTATTTCCCTAAACTTTAAAAAGCTTGGTTTCATCTCTGTAAATAGAATTTCTATCAACAAATTATGGATTATTAATTGCTTGTCCATATGGGATTTCAGAATATCTACATTATCAAAATTAGAAAAAACATAACATGATAATTTTCCGCTTTGTATTCTTGCATCAACTGCCACATCAGAAGTTCCCCCAATCAAAGCCGAAAAAACTTTTAAATTTAGGTCATGCTTTTCTCTAAGCAAATAGTCTAAAGCAACAGCACAACTTCCAAACCAGCCCACATCAACTATTAATATTTTTTTACAATCTTTTATAATATCACGATAATACTCGTATGTCTGTTCCTGTAGTTGTTCAAATTCCCCAACTATCTCCTCTTTATGTTTATATATAAATTCAACAATTCTGTCATATATGTCAAAATCTAAAAGCATATTCCTATCTATATGCTCTTCCTCTAAATAGGAAATTAGAAATTCGAGACCAATCTCACTAAACGCATGTTCAATTGTCATTTTTGAGGCATTTTTACAACGATTCCCAAACGTTTGGTCAATATATTTCCTAGTATAGCGTTCAAATGTAATCTGTTCTGCACTAAATCTCGAAAAAAGAACATACGAACTTGGAATTTCATTAAAATATTGTTTATAAACCTTCTCCATGATATACCCATCTCTAGAAACAAACAATATCTGTTCAATTTTCTTGTCTTTAGCAAGCTTATTAATCCATTGACAATAACCATAAACCAATAATCCACCATTCAAAAAGCCATATTCAAAATAATCATCATATTGATAAAATCCACATTTCAAATAAGCATTACTAAGCCCCCTATAAAGACCTCCAACCAGTGTAGACATATTAGCTGGATACATATAACGGTCATTATTAACATTAGGATAATAATATGATTCCCATCCCATTTCATTGGCTTTCTTTACATCGGACCATTGATTGTCACCAATATGAATAATTCTTCCAGGATTCAACTTCTTCTTAATATAAGAATACAATTCCCCTGAAGCCTTGCTCTTTTGTATATCACAAGATACATATATTTGACTAATACCATCATAACCAGACCGTGTCAATATATCACTTAATATATCACTTGATAAATACATATCCGATGTTGCTATCAGCCTTTTTCCTTTTTCTTTCAATTTTAAAAACACTTCTTGAATATACGGGTTTGCAAAACATATCTGTTTTTCAGCCTCTATTTCCCTATTTATCCATTCTGACGCCTTTATATTACACTGTTTTTCTAAAACATTGTATATTTCATAAATTGTAATTTCTCCATTCTTTCTTTTACTCCTAGCTTCCTTTTCCGCTTCCTTTCTCAAACTCTGAAAATTTGGAACATTATATTTTGTCTCTAGATACAAAAATACATCTGTTGGATGATCAAACGCTCTAAAGATCATTGTATCAAAAACATCAAATGATATGGTGTCATATTCAGATAATATATCAACCAATTTATCAACAGAAACTCCAAATTTATTTTTTTTAATCATATCTTCATTTTTTTGCATATAAACATGATAATTAAGCTTTAAAATCTTCCCTCCACGTTTTAGAAGATTGAAAAACTTTTTATCCATATATTTCTGAGCGTAGGATTCATATGACTCTTTAATATATTCATTTTTCTCAATTAAATGATATTTTATAAGACTTCTTAGCAATTTCTATACCTCCATATCTATATCGGGTTTATTTCAATGCTAATTTAGATATGTTAAGCTACTCTTCACCATCTATATTTTTGACATTTATAAAACTTTTAATAATATAACGTGGTCTCCATTTTGTCTCCAAATAAATTTTTCCTATATACTCGCCAACTATCCCCACACTTAAAATTAAACGTCCACCAATCCCCCATATAGAAACCATAAGACTTGCCCAGCCGGGAATAGTGGTTCCTTTAAAATATCCTATCACACTCCATATAAGCATTATTATACTGACTCCAAAAATCAGTCCTCCTACCATTCCAATCATCTTTATCGGCTTTGTAGTCAATGATGTAATACCCTCCAAGGCAAAAGCCAACATCTTTTTTAAAGGATATTTACTTTCTCCAGCAAGATGTTCGTTCCATTCATAATACACGTTCACTGATGAATAACCAATCATCGGAACCAAACCACGTAAGAATAGATAATCAATTTTCAAGTCCACAAATGTATATTTCTGTATTATAATTGGAATGCCAGCGATACCTAACGAAATAACCGATAGCCTAAATACCTCTTTAGAACATTTTAAATCAGGCATATATAATGTTAAAATAGTTAACCCCAAATAAAGCAATGCTAGAGTTATCATCAACTATCTCACGGGCAAATGCATTGAACCAAATATCGGAACAAATAAATAAAACCATAATGCAAAAGGAAGTATCTCTCCAAGTGAAATCCCAAGGATAATAATGTTTACCATTATTACCATTTTTAATAATATCTGTTCTTTTTATGCATCTTTGTCATTATATTGTAACGCAGTATCACCGCTATTATAAATAACCAAAATGCTACTAAATATCCTTTTCAAATCTACAGTACTTAATTTAAAATATAATGCATCTGAAATCGTTGAAGAAGCACTATTAACAACATTTTTTATATAAAGTAATAGCTGCAAATAATATAAAAGGCTTACCCCAGCTCCTTTTTCCAGAGAAGTCCATAAATAGCCGTTCCTGACAAGACATATATTGCTAATGCTACGGAAATTATGATATACCCGCTAGTAAAACATACGAAAATGCATACAAAACACAAATACATTTCCTTCGCTCCTCTAAAGAGCCCAAACCTGTATATAAAACACGGCATAACAACGTAGAAACAAAACAATGACTTAAATACCAACTTTCATACAAAGCTATAACAACTATAAAACATGTAAATAAACAGGCCCTCTTTTTATCCAAATAAAGGAATCTCTGAGCCAACCTAACAGAAAAATAGGAACAACTAAACATCTACACTATATAGAGCAAAAAGCAACTCATTCTATCTGGTATATAACTTGATAAAAATCCAAAAACATCATAGGAAGGTACATCTTAGACATATTAGATCTATTGAAGAACTCTGTTGCCCCATTAAAAGTCCCTGTATCAACTCCCCATAACACACCAGATTTTCGGTACTCCATTATCTTTAGCATAGCAGGAAAATACTGTTTTAGATTATCTCCATTTTTTTCAAAGGTAATTATATCTGACCGAAGTGCCTGTCCTACTATAACACTGAATATAGCAGTACATAATACACTGGCAGCTGCAAGAGCAAATCTTCATTAATTTGGTTCGATTACCTTCACTACTATTTCCTTCAAAAACTCAGTAACATATTATTATCCAAAACCATTTGTTTTTATTACTATCATAGATATTTAAATTCTATATCTTTCTCTATTATACACCTGACTAATGCCCTACGCAAATATGGCTCCTCATACTCTCCAAGTAACGGTATAACAAACCCATTTGATATTTCATGTGATATTCCTTGTTTAGCAAATATACTACATATCGTTCTCTCATCAGATTGATTATGATACGCACAAAGGATAAGAGCACTCCCTGATTTTAAATATACATTATCAAGTCCCTTTAGTAAATCAGGCTCAGCCCCTTCAACATCTGCCTTTATTACTACCCTCTCCTTACCCGTTATGATCGAATTCAAAGTTATCATGCTATCTGTATTACTTTTGCCCACCATTTTATCTACAATGTGCACATTACTGTATAGTCTAAAAGTTCTTTGAAGAGGTTCAATCCAAAGCTTATCACATTCTATCAAATACAAACTTTTTACCTCTTCAACTACAGAAAGTCCTATCAGCCCCTCTGCAGCTCCTGCATCTATAAACACGGTCTCGTTGTTAAGATCAAGCTGATCGATAAAGTAACAATGCGGTGACCTTTTATCCTGTTCCATAATTAAAAATGAATAGTACGCTTTTATATGTTCATCAGAGTATGTTTTAGGAAAATACATCTGCTTACCATTATACAAAACGTATCTCCATCCATCATTATCCTCAAAAATTTCTATATCATTTGGTGAATACTCATCACAAAAATCGTAAGGATACATTCTGACATTGTTTATAGCAAGCCAATCAATTACCTCCTTTTCCTCAAGATCAAGCTTTTTTTTCTCATAGTACTTTAAAATCAAGGATCTAAGAAGAGATGCAATACTTTTTCTATTGGAATCTATTAATCCATAATATTCATGAAAAATCTGCATCGACCAGCATTTTAAATCATTTGATTCATCTGATAATCGTTCTATTTGCAGTTTCTTATCTTTATTCTCATTTATTAATTTTTTAATTTCTAGTTTTATGCTGCTATTTTCTTCGAGAAGCTCCAGATATTTTCTTTCTAAAGATTCAGATCTCTCATTTATATTAACAAATTTTTTTCTCAAAGAAAACCTATCATAGTATTTTTTTATCGATTGTTTAATCCCCAATTCTTGCTCCAATCTTTATATTTAAATTTTTTCTCCAGTCAATATCAATGAATATATTACAATAGTTTTGCAGTACAAATCAACAAATATGCCTGAAAATTTGCCCTTCATCGTATCTCCAAGCATATTTCTCTTTCTAAATTTTAATCACCATTTAGATGCTCGAACAGTCTGATACAATCTATTATACTTGGCCATATACTTTCGTCCAATCTTAGAATCAAACCCTGCCATCCTCGCTCTAATTTTATAATATCTTAATCGCAACCACCACTTAACTGGTGTACCCATAATAACATCCTTAATACACCCTACATCGCTTATTTCCCACCCTATATTTCCTCCAATACAAACTGCATTATCATCTTCTTTCAACTCAAATCGTACCGCATCTTGTATAAGGCGAATCTGCATTTCTGATGGGACCACAGAATATCGCTTGTCTTTGCTATCGGACTTTTTAATAAATGAAATACGTCTAGAAAACGCCAACTTCTTATTAAACTTGACAGTAATCAAATTTGCATATGCGTATTGTTCCAATCCATCTAAGCAGTCAAACATATAATCGGGTACTAATGCATGGGCTGCAGAGACAAACATAAAATGTCCTGGTAAGTCATATGCATTTATATCATTCATAGACGCCAATTCAGCTTTAGTATAAACATCAAAACGTTCAGGAACCGGATAACCATTACCTGTATCTAGAAGTCTTCCTGAATATGCCCCTAGCGATTCTTCATCTTCGATAGCCCGCACCAACGTGGTCACGTGATCATAATACCAAAACTCAGATGCATTAGTATTCATAAAATAATCATGAGGAGTGCGCTTCTGTAGATACCGAATGGCTTGTCCGTCCGTAACCTTTCTTGATCCTTTTTTATCAAATAGCTCCATTGCCTCTATCTTTACACATGCTAACTTATCTTTTAAATATACTTCTACTTCTCTAGCACATCCCCAATCAACTGCAATCGCCAAAATAATCTCTTTATAATACTGATTATGAATATTTTTTATTACTTTATCTAAACAACTCTTTATATCCTCAAAATCCTGGCTATTCAAAACATAAGATACCAAAACCGTTTTATCATCATCTCTTGCGAACAAATCGGATGTTATAGAAGCAAACCGTAGTGGATGATGTTTAACAATATTCAAAAGCTGTTTTTCAAGGCCAAAATGCTCTTTAAATACCATTTGGGCCTTTCTTGCCAAATCTAATGCTTCATTAGGATGAGAAACAATCCATTGGTACTTTTCCATAATTTGTTTAAAAGTATCTTGAGGATTATTTTTATTATAGTTAATAAATAATGCAGCACCCGAAAAGTACTCTTTCATATACTCATTTTCATCTGATATAATTACAGCTCCTGCCGCACATGCCTCATATGCCCGATTTGTAACCGCTCCTGCACGTCTATGAATATCAGAAGATATGACTAAACAAATGCCACATTCATTTATTTCTTTCAATATGGAGAATCCATCAAATGGTATTGAATATTGATAGCATTCATATCCTTCCCATGGTTTAAGTCCTCCCCAAGCTTTCACCACATCTGGTCCAAAAAATTTCACTTTCCCAGTTTTATCTAACAGCTTAAATAAACCTTCATGACGATTACTGTTATGTACTACCTTTTCCCAGTTCATTCCACAATAAAACATCTTAGGATCACGAAGATTCGGTTCTAGCATTTCACTTGTCGGAAAAGAACCTGTCAAAATGGACGCTCCTTTAATATTTCTCGGCTTATTCATCAATATTGATTGAAGATGGTTTCTCATTCCGCCTGAATCATATATTAGAAAATCATCGTTAGACAGATAATTATTTGTCACAAACTTTGTATAATATTCTAAATTCAGCGGAATTTCTGGCGGATTCCAAAGTGCATGGTAATAAAATGCATCAACACTTTTATGGCTTTCATAATGAGTAGTCAACACAAAATCCAGCATATCCGAATTAACAATATTAGACGTTTTTTCTTGAGATTTATTATCCAGCACACAACCAAAGCTATCCAATATAGTACAACCTATCCCCACATTCTGAGCTGCCTTCTGTATACGTAAAACAAGTTCAGATTCCGCTGATGCATCTCCTGGCCAAGGATTTACAATACCCATATTCATAAATGTATGCTTACTAATAGGAAAGCATGTAGAATCGCTCCCTACTCCTGGGAAAAATGAAATAGTTTGTAATTGCATCTCATCATACTTGCTAATCCTCGATGTAAAATATTCTAGTGGTGCGCATGCAGCCTCTTTTGGAATTTTTAGTGGCATCTGTTTTAAAATCCCATCAATATCCTTAACAAATTCAAGCACCCCCTCCAAAATGAAGCGGCTTGTATCAATACGTTTCTGTTCCTCTTCTACAACATGCTGATAAACAGGATAATATCCATCATCATTCTCACCAATTTTCATAATGCTTGGATGCGGGGCTGAAAACATCAATTCTAATATATTTACAGCATACGAATCATTTAAAGCCTTTTCAGGAAATTGGTTTGCTTTACCTTGGCTAATTATATAAGCATCTTCAGTGAATTTTCCCTCTATATGCTTATGCGTTCCCAAATAATATCCAACCAAATCTGCCGTTTTTCCAGAAACAGAACACAACCGTTCAATACCCTTCAGCATACTCCCCTTCCATCCTAAATCTACTATGCCACACTTCTCATCAAAAAGACCTATATTATCAAAATATCTAATAATAGTCTTCCGCTCCCTTTTACCGCACTCCAATAAAATCTCGCCATTCTTCAAAAAGAAATCTTGTACTTTTATAACATCTTCATATGAATTAATAAACTCGTTCTGTTCAGGAAACGCCTCCCTGTACTTCTCTGTTAATATTTCACTGTCTAACTCAAGACGCGAAAAAAGATTTTCGTATGTTAATCCCCTTATGAGATATAATTCCTTACTATTAGATGGTAATAAATTTAAATCAATATCCTCTGCCCTTTCTGCTCCTGCAAACATAAATAGTCTTCTTGAACCCAAAATTTCTTCTGTATGAATATCTGTAAATAATGTTTCAAAAACTTTTTTAAATATGTATCCATCCCGTAACATAAAAAAAACATGCTCTATTTTATTATTAACAATTTCTTCATGAAGCCAATGCATATATGAGTAGGCTATTATTCCTGCATATTTATATCCAAATTGATACCAATAAGATTTCTTTTCTAACTCATAAGATTTTGCACCTATTAATCCACGAATAAGGGAGAATACAACAGACTTATTATCATATTTATTTAAAATAGAAAAATAGGAGGAGGAATGCATTTTCCCTCCCTTTTCTTTAAATGGCATATATAAAAAAGCAGATAAACCTTTCTTTTCTGCCATTTCTTTATCTGTGAATGGATGATCTCCAATATGTAGTACCAAATTCGCTGGTTCTTCTACATAATTCAACAGATCTTCATACATCTCTCCCGTTGATTTTGGGCGTTTCGTTTCAGATGACAGAAACAGCTTATCATATTCCGTATACCCCGATAGCCTTAACATCTCCCGAATTACACCTAAAGGAAGATACATATCTGATGATATGACCACCCTTTTTTCCTTTTTTATAGCGTAATCAAAAACCTCCTTCATTTCTACGTTTGGCCTACAACTCATAATTTCTAATTGCTTTTCTCGTTCAAAAAAAGCCTGATACTTCTCATCTAATCTATCATAGATATCTGTTAAAGTTACTTCATGAATTCCTTGTTTATTATATTCACCACGTAACTGCATTTCTGCAGAAACCCTGTCCTTTTTAAAATCGGGACACTTCCATGTCTCCCCAAGATACGTAAACAAATCAACCGGATTATCATATATACGATATATAAGCGTATCAAACATATCGAATGACACTACCTTGGCTAAATCAATCTTTTCTAAAAGCTGTTTTAACATTTTTCTCTCCCTGTTACTTTCTACAAATATAATTATATTAATGAAATTTCTTTTCGAACCAATTCTAAATCATTACAAACCATACGAGTAACAAGTTCTAAGAAAGAAATTTCCCTAATCCACCCCAAAGTGGTATCTGCCTTTTCTGGGTTTCCAATCAAAATTTCAACTTCGGCCGGTCTAAAAAACTGCGGATTCACCCGTACCACTGTTTTTCCATTTTCTTCATTTATGCCGATTTCATTAACGCCTTTTCCTTCCCAGCGTATCGATATGCCAGCTACCCTAAAAGCTGTTTCCACAAACTCTCTGACGGTCCTAGTTTCATTTGTTGCTATAACAAAATCATCGGGTGTCTCCTGTTGTAGCATCAACCACATAGCCTTCACATAATCCTTAGAGTGCCCCCAGTCTCTTTTAGCATCCATATTACCAAGTTCTAAATAGTCTTTTATACCCAATTGAATCCTTGCCACAGCATCCGTTATTTTTCTAGTAACGAATTCCTTTCCTCGTCTTTCACTCTCATGATTGAATAAAATTCCACTACATGCAAACATACCATAACTCTCTCGATAGTTCTTAGTGATCCAGTGCCCATATACTTTTGCAACTCCATAAGGACTTCTAGGATAAAACGGCGTTTTTTCAGTCTGGGGAATCTCCTGAACTAAACCAAACATTTCACTTGTAGATGCCTGATAGAAACGAGCTTGGGGATTAACAATCCGAATAGCCTCAAGCATATTTGTGACCCCAATGGCATCTATATCTGCAGTAGCAATTGGTTGCTCCCAACTAGTGGCAACAAAAGACTGTGCCGCTAGATTATACACTTCATCTGCCTTAGAAATTCTCATTGCATTAATTAGGGATACAATGTCTGTCATGTCTGCATAAATAAAATGTATTTTGTCTTTAATAAAATCTACATTTCCATAGTCAACTACACTTTTTCTTCTCATTAGTCCATAAACTTCGTATCCTTTTCCCAATAATAATTCTGATAAGTAAGAACCATCCTGTCCAGTAATTCCTGTGATTAATGCTCTTTTCATATTATATCTCTCCATTTTCTAACTTCATAATTTCATTCCAATTAAAAGTGATTCTGTTAATGTCTTCATCGCCAATTTTTTTTCCCACATGCGTTTCCACATATTCCAAATCATCATATGCTTTAATTGCATGTTTTTTCCCTCTCGGTATCGTGATTGAAACGCCCTGATATAAGGATATGATTACACCCTCAATAATAATTTCCCCTCTACCTCTTATGACAGCAATAAGTTCCTGCCTTTCTTTATGGAAATGATAACTAGATGACATATCCGCAAAAATTTTAATCTTGCGTAACATCATAAAACCATCTTCATTAATTGAAAAATCCAGTGTTTTTAATGTCCCCCATCTACGCTCTTCATATTTGGGTTGAAGTTTTAAAGGATTAATAATATCCTTTAAGTTTTCGCAATGTTCCTTATCAGCAACTAAAATGCCATCAAAAGAAGCTACTACCATTACATTTTTGGTTCCCAAGACAACTGTTGGTATATCCAATTCATTTATTACATTAGTATTTTCATTATCTTCCAAAATACAATTCCCCAAACCGTCTGTTTCCATTTGTTCTGACAGAGAATTCCATGTCCCCAGATCCTTCCAGCATCCATCAAACGGAACCACAAATGCTTTTTCTGCTTTTTCTACTACCTGATAATCAAAACTTATATTTGGCAATAGAGAATAATTGCTATATAAATTCCGATATGTCACATCCGGTAGAAATTCTGATGCAATAGAAAGAATTTTCTTTATAGAAACACAAAAAACCCCACAATTCCATAATGCATTATCGCGTACTAATAGCTCAGCCTCGTAAGATGTAGGTTTTTCTTTAAACTTTTCCACTTCATAGTAATATCCCTTGCTGCTCAATTTTGGTATTATATAACCATATTTTGTAGATACCTCATTTGGAACAACTCCCATCAAAACTACATCCGCATTCTCTGAAATTGATATCTTCTCAAGATGCTTTAAGGTTTCAAAATATGTATTATCCGTATATGGATCAACAGGAATAAAGCAAACCCTTTCGTCATCCTCGACACCTAAAACATCCTTTATATATGCACATGACAAAACCACTGCTGGAAACGTATCTCTTCGCTCTGGCTCTACAGCAATATTTACATTTCCCAATTGACTTTTAATAATTTCAACTTGCCCTGTACTAGCTGTGATTATTGATTTTTCCCTCAAATTCGCTGTTTCAATTTGCTTCCAAACTCTTTGAATCATTGAACATATACTGTTGCCTTTTTCTTCTTTAATACATTTTACATACTGTTTTGATCTAAGTTCGTTAGATAATGGCCAGAGCCTTTTCCCTGAACCTCCAGATAAAAGAACTACATGCATTGTTTTTCCTCAATTATAAATTGTTATTAATATACCAGTCAACTGTTCTCTTTATTCCATCATCAAAGCTTGTCGTTGCCACAAATCCAAATTGCTCTTTTGCTCGTGTTACATCCAAACATCTTCTTGGTTGGCCATCTGGTTTCGTTCTATCCCACACAATTTTACCGGAATAGCCTACGCATTCAGCAATCTTCTCTGCCAAATTTTTTATAGATATTTCCTGACCTGTTCCTATATTTACAGGTTCACTTAAATTATATTTTTCAGTTGCCATTACAATCGCCTTCGCGCAATCATCAGCATATATAAATTCTCTCGTAGCTGTTCCGGTTCCCCAACAGATAACTTCTTCTCTTTTATTTACTTTCGCATCAACAAATTTCTTTACCAATGCCGGTATAACATGAGCATGTTCGCCAATAAAATTATCGCCCGGTCCGTATATATTTACTGGCATCAAGAATATTGAATTAAAGCCATATTGCTTTCTATAAGCTTTAGACTGCACCAACAACATTTTTTTTGCCAGCCCATAGTAACCTGTTATTTCATCCGGATAACCACTCCATAAATCTTCTTCTTTAAACGGTACAGGGGTTATTTTCGGATAACAACATATAGTTCCTATAGCGACAAACTTTTCAACGTCATTAAGTCTTGAATGTTCCATTAATTGTGTACCCATAATTAAGTTTTCATAAAAAAAACTACCAGGATTATCTCTGTTAGCCCCAATACCACCAACAGCTGCTGCACAATGAATGACAATCTCAGGCTGTTCATTCTTCAAAAGACTTATAACATGATCTTCCTTTCTCAAATCGCATTCTTTACTGGAAGGTGATATAATTTCCCTAGCCCCCATATTTTTAAGTTCGTTTATTATGTGGCTTCCTAAAAATCCATTTCCCCCAGTTATCAATATACGTTTTCGTGTCAAATCAAACATTATATCCTTCCTTTCCTCTAAAAGCTTTCCATATATTTTTGGCTTACTTCCATTACATCTCCATGCATCCTCACGTTCCCTTTATCAAGCCACATAGCTTTATTACATAAACTCCTAACTGACTCAATTGAATGTGATACATACAGTAAGGTTGTTCCTTTTTCTAACATCCCATGCATGCGCGCTTCACATTTCTGCTGAAATGCATAATCGCCTACCGATAATACTTCATCTACAATCAATATGTCTGGCTGCACTACAGTTGCAATCGAAAACCCCAATCTGGCTGCCATTCCCGAAGAATAATTTTTTATAGGCATATCTAAAAAGTCTCTTAACTCTGCAAAGTCTACAATTTCATCAAATTTTTCTTTCATGAACCGTTCGCTATGCCCTAATACAGCCCCATTCAGAAATATATTTTCCCGGGCTGTGAGTTCACTGTCAAATCCAGCGCCCAATTCAATCAAAGGTGCAATGGTCCCCCTGATCGCCACATTTCCTTTATAAGGTTTAAGTATTCCGCATATAAGCTTTAGGAGTGTTGACTTTCCGGAACCATTTGTCCCGATAATGCCCCATGCCTCTCCCTTTTTTACCTTTAGATCAACCTGTTTTAAAGCCAAAAACTCCTGGAACATAAGCTGTCCGTTCATGAGCTTGATAAAGTATTCCTTTAAATTATCCAATCGCTCCGTTGACATGTTAAATCTAACGGTTGCATCCGTAACTTCTATTATATACTCGTAATTTTCCATATTATATCCCCAATTATATATACAAGATAAATTTGTTCTGTGTTTTTAAGAAAGACCAAGTCCCCACCAGCATCCAAAATAGTCCTACTGAAAAGCCTATTAAAATCATTTTACCTCCCGGCATTTGCCCATCCATGACAATCATGCGGAACTGCTGGATATATCCATACATTGGGTTAAACATAATAACAGAAGTTCTCAGCCAATCCGGGAGCATTGTTATAGGATAGAAAATAGGAGTAAGATACATCCATGCCATGGTAAAAGCACTATAAAGATGTCGGATATCCCGAAAAAAGACAGTACTCTGTGCCAAAAAGAGTCCCAACCCCAAGCTAAATAAATATACCTGAAGTATAATTACTGGTATAAACAACATAAAGATATTCCAGTTCACTCCGCAAACAATAAACACAAAAAGCATAGCCCCCAATGAGAATATCATGTTTACCAGTGAACTCGTAACGCGAGCCATGGTAAATATATATTTGGGAACATATGTCTTTTTTAGTAAAGCTGCATTCTCAGTAATCGAACCCAAGGCCATATTGGTAGCTTCTACCATAAAGTTAAATAAAGTTTGTCCCACAATTAAATATACAGGAAAATTCTGAATGTCGCCTCTAAAAATATTCGAAAAAACAGCCACCATAATAGCCATGGTCAGAAGTGGATTTAAAATACTCCACAGATACCCCAAAAAGCTTCTCCTGTATTTTAACTTTATATCTTTTTGAACCAACTGTTTTAACAAATGTCTGTAACAATAAAAACCGTTAAGACGAGCTATCATCTTGCCCATTCTTTTTCCTCCAGCCAATCAAATCTAAATCAGTATAACATCTTAGCATATCTTTTGCAACCAAACAGACATGTGCAATACTATGAAAAACTGTACTTTTTATCCTATCATTCCAAATATTGTAGAGAATGGCACATACGCATCATAGCTCCCCACATAAACCATTAACCTAGACAAGGCATAAATTCCATATACTCCAAATATAATCTTATATTTCCAGCCATCGCTATTTTTTCTAAACAGATAACTAAATTGGTACAAACTAACCATACAGTACGGAGTTGCAAATCTGGCATAGACATTACTAGTAAACAAAGCTCCTATTGTAATTGCAAATCCAAATGAATATAAATTAAGGCATCCCAGAAAATCCTTATCTCCCCCGTATCTATTATACAGGATAAACATGACCCCTACAATAAGAATAGAATTTGCCATTCTTTTTAATATCATAAACACTATGCTATAGTTCGATCCATATGCACTGTTTCCCTCATTAAGATATTCCCAAATACGATACCCTAGTTCTCCTCCTATTATCTGGCTTATCACTAAAAACAATGGCTTTACCATAAATGCTGCAAATACCGAAAATGCTACAAGCATCATCAGAATCCATCTTCTACTTAACGAAATATGATAAATTGGATACGCCAGAACCCATGCCAATGCAGCTTTGTGAAATAGTATCGCAATCAAAAGACACATTAGAAATCCCACCCATTTTTTTCTCTTAATATATATAATGCTGTAGAGGCAGACTACTGATGCTACGGTCTGGCGCACTACAAATACTCCCCATAACCCCATCGCCCATGTTCCGAACATAAATAGGAAAATGCACCTTTTTTCTTTATCAGTTTCCATCTTCCAGATAAATAATGCAAATAATCCATTTACTAGAAGCCCCTGAACGAATAGAAACACATTAAAGTTGCCGCCACTCATACGGTTTGTCAGGATCAAAAGAAGGTTAAATAATGGTTCAGTATCAAATTTTTCAAAACCTCCATGGAGCACCATTCCCCACTGCATATTATCATACATTTTTTTATAATTAAAGAAATCTCCTGGGCCTCCCCAACGTATGGCTGACATGCAAGTAATTAGAAGCACAATACTAATAAGGAAATTCCTCTGTGTTTTCCTGCTAGGTGTTCCAAATACTTCCCATCCAGTCAATACCAACAGAAAAAGAAAAACAAATACATAAACAATCATACTCCTATCTTCTCACTTTCATATAACCCTCTTAAAACCTGTTCACTTCTTTCCCATCCAAAATGCAATTTAGCATATTCCTGTCCATCCCTACATAAATCACAGTATTCCTTCTCTCCCATATTCATAACATCTACTATTGCTTGTACAAACTCTGATTCTGTCTTTGCCAGTAAAAGTACATTGCCCATCTCATCAATTCCCTCTGCCCCTATATCCGTTGTCACAACCGGCGTTCCAAGAGCCAGGCTCCGTAAAACCTTGAGTTTAATTCCTGCACCTAATGTTAATGGGAATACAGCAATACCGGACTTCAACACATACTCATCCACATCTTCAACAAAGCCAGTAATATGAACCGTGTCACCTTCTAACTTCTTTAACTCAGGTGGCGGATTATTTCCAACAATATAGATATTCACCGGGTAACCTATGTTTTTTAACCTATCTCCCAAACGAATCAGGCTCATTGCAGCAGCAGTATTTTCTTCCCTTCCCATCTGTCCTAAAAAACACAGCGTGCTTCGCTCTTTTTCCCGGTATTTCGGTTCTTCCATCATACCATCTTCAATTCCAAAATATGGATTAAGTACATGAATCTCAGATAATCCATATTGTTTTTCCAAAAGCACTTTGTCTTTATGGCTAAAGGTCATAACAGCATCAGATCGGTGGCAATAAATCTTTTCATAATGATATAATCTACGGATCTGATAAAAAAGATACTTTCTTTTCCATCCCTGCTCTTGTTCGGCTTTACGCTCATATGATTGCGTTGTCACATCATGCTCTGTCATATAATAGCGTAGTCTTGGAAACAAACGGCATATCCACTGATACTGTGCCATTGCTGCATACTCACCGTGAATGACATCAATATTGTAATGCCTTACACACCAAATTAGCTTCATACCAAACCTTAATGAAGACCTGGCTGCAAAATAAGCCGGAAGCCATGGTTCACACAAAACATGAAGTACTTTGCTCCATTTATATAACTTTACAAAATGATACCGGACATCTCCTTTTAAGTTATCTGCAAGTTTCTGATCAAAATCTGATGCAATAAACGTCAAAACGTATACTTGATTCCATTCTCTTAGTGTTTCTATTTGACGCCCCATACAGACGCCGCCTGCATGATTTGTTTCTAAGGAAGGAAGATATGGAGAGATATGCAGTACATTCATTTTTCGTTTCTCCTCTGTATATCTAACTGACTCCAAATCGTTTCCATCTGATCATAAAAGGCTGGTATAGAAAACCTTTTTTCATATACATCTCTAATATGAGCACGCATCCCAACCACATCTTCAGATAAATGAATAATATCATCTAACTGCCTCTCATTCATCATTGTGTAACAATTATATCCTACCTTCTCCTTTTCTACCAAATCCCACGTATCCCCTCGAATTGTATTAAGAATCGGCAGTCCAAATGCAAGATACTCAACTGACTTCATTGTCAACCCCACACACACATTAGACTTCATCATATTTAGCCCCCAATGACACTGTTGGATAATTCTAATCTTCATATTCTCATCATAAATAATCCCCTCGTCCTTGACTTCAATACCCGCTTCCATCAATAATTTTATGAAATATGCTTTAGTTTCTCCTTTTCCAATCAAATGAAGTATTATCTTCTTCTTCCGGTTCAAACGCCCCATAAGATTGACTATTGTTTTTATATCAATAATATGATTAACAGTACCTAAATAGCAGATATGAATACTATTTGAAGCGGGAATGCCAGTCCACTCTGGCTGACTTATTTCCTTTGGCCAATATGCGGTTTTGGGCGTATAACCTAATACCCGTTCCAATAGGCCAGCAAATAGATTACATTCAGTTATTACCGCATTAGCAAACTTCAGATTATCATCTCTTAATTTCCTCCATACCGAAAAAGGCCAGCATGTCTTTCCGAACCGAAAAGGCAAAGACTCTGGCCACATATCCAATATATCATAAATAAGCATTCCGCCATATTTTCTTTTATATTCTGAACAAACCTTTGCAAGAGAATTGGCAGGAACAAGAACATACAATAATTCTGGCTTCTCTTGCTCAACTATATGAAACGCTTTTTTCGCAAAATCGTACAAAGAATATATTCGCTGCAAAGATAGGTTCTTTTTATAGGCAATCATTGGAAGATACTCATGATTGTTTTTTTTAGAATATCTTTTTTGTTTTGTATGGTGATCATATCCAGGCTCTAAAACTAATACATCGTAGCCCTTAAAAGAAAGAAACTCTTCAATGGCATTAACCCTACTCTCGTATGTAGATGAACTTGTTATGATTACCGCACTACTATTCTGTACCATTCTTTTCTTCCTCTGGAATGTCTAAAGTTGCGCATTGTTCCTCTGTAAAACCTTCTGTACTGTCTTTCATAAATAAAATCTTAACTGTCAAAAAAATAATTTCAATATCCATAAGCCATGAATAATTTTGTATATACATTAAATCCAACTTCAACTTGTCATACGGCGTTGTATTATACTTTCCATGGACTTGGGCATATCCAGTTAAACCACTCTTTACTTTTAAACGATATTTAAATTCCGGTATATCCTTTACATAGGCATCTGTGAGCTTAACGCTTTCCGCTCTAGGACCTATAAGGCTCATCTCTCCCCTTAAGATATTTAGAAACTGAGGCATTTCGTCAATTCTTAACTGACGTATTACTTTTCCAACCGGAGTAACCCTAGGATCATCATCCATAGTAGGCACATATTTAATGGAATCCGAATTCATCTTCATGCTACGAAATTTATAGATCATAAACTTCTTTTCATTCTTCGTGTACCGCTCCTGCAAAAAAAAGATAGGGCCTCCATCATAAACCTTTATAGCAATAGCCGTCAAAATCATAATTGGTGAAAACAGTATTAATAAAATTGATGTCAATATAATATCTACAGTCCGTTTACAGACTCTTTGCTCAAATGTAAATCCATTATTTCGCGATAGCAACAGCGGACTATCAATAAGATGTGATTCTTCCGCACTTCTAATAATAATGTCCGATAATTTGGGGGTGACATAAACTCGTATTGATTGAGAATAGCAATATTTCAAAATTTTGTTGCGTACTTCTGAAGGTAGATCACATAAAATAACCGCTTCGCAATCCTTGGCCAAACTAATAATTGCCTCGAATCCCTTTCTATAATCTACTTTCTTTGAAATAATAAAACGATCATTTCTTGTATTTGCCTTTCCAACAAAAGCATCCACAGAACGTTCACCATATACCAATAAAGTCTTCCTTGCAGGATATAGAAGTCTATATAGACGCGTGAATACCACACCCCAGGGAACGGTAATTGCCAATTGAACAGTTGTCATAAATACTAATGGCAAGATTGACGTAAAATGTTTTATAAGCAAAGTAATTTGAAGATAGATCAATGCATTCGCAGAAATAGTGGTTAAAAAATGTGAATATATAATATTAAAAGTCTTTAAATATCCAATCTTAAATCCACCATACATCTTGCAGAAAATAAGCAACAAAAGACCGTAAACTGCAACAATCATCCAGTTACCGGTTCTATTATATGGTATTTCCATTTCTATGTTATAATGTTTCAACCATACTACCCAGTAAATAACCATTTCACAAAATATTAGTGATATTACAGATGTAAAACGGACAATACGTTTATATTGTTCAAAATTCTTCATTAAATAAGCACCTTCTACAGTTCTATCCATCTTTTTCAACTATTACTTCATGCATTTTTAATCTCAATACAGTATATCATTCCCTAGGTATTTTAGCAACTTTCGAGCCAACAAAATCATTGGAAAAACTTTAATATTTTATTAAATATTCCATATTTTAGCCAATCAGGCAACCAGCTTATTTCTTAGATAAGCTTTAGCTTTTCACATTTCTAGTACGGCTTAAGATTATTTCCATCTACTGGAGGTATATGCTATATTAAGCACTTATCTAAGAATAATAAATTCAATTTTCATATAAATATAATCTTACAAAAGGATTATCTTACGCATTTTTCAAATATCCTCATAATTTTCCATATACAAAGTATAATCAACTCGTAATGCAAAAAGGAATTTCAAAAAGTATTTCAAAAAGTATTTCAAAAAGAAAAAGGAGAGTGCATTAATTATGAGAAAGCAGACAAAATTAGTTGCTGTATTATCAACAGCAGCACTGCTCGCTATTGGTGCATCCATGACATCTTTTG
>Ga0129314_1001057_pt1 | contig 21894 bp, 22 predicted proteins | sample O1111metagenome_FD_94431 | JGI IMG/M metagenome (GOLD analysis project Ga0129314, IMG submission 94431) | Orangutan individual fecal microbial communities from fecal samples from Wisconsin, USA - O1111 metagenome | ecosystem: Host-associated > Mammals > Digestive system > Large intestine > Fecal... | reverse complement strand
GCGCGGGAGGGACGCGAATACGCCGCGGACCTCTCTCTGCTGCGCGACTATCTGAACGGCCGCTGGGACGCCCGTTTCCTGACCGTTCATCCCGGAGAGCGGGCGGTGCAGGACCCTGTTGAGATTCTTGCCGCCGAGCCGGTCTGACGGGAACACCCCCACCCCTTTTCCCCTCTTTGCGTTTTCTTTCCCCTATTACCTGAAAAATTTTCTTCGAACAAAATGTTTTTTGGTTGACAGATCGGACTTGCTCTGCTATAATAAGTGACGCTGCATGTGGCGGCTTAGCTCAGTTGGCTAGAGCATTCGGTTCATACCCGAAGTGTCGTAGGTTCGAATCCTATAGCCGCTACCAAAGTGGAAAAGCCCTTTTGTAAAGGGCTTTTCCAGTATTCGGCCCGTTGGTCAAGAGGTTAAGACACCGCCCTTTCACGGCGGTAACATGGGTTCGATTCCCATACGGGTCACCACGAAACGCGTGTGTAAACGTCAACGTTTACACACGCGTTTTTGTTTTCTGATTTCTGGAAGAAGTGAAAACTTCCGGCTCTTCTGTTGGAGCGAAGAAAAACTTTTATTTCAAGCACTATGCAAAGCGAGAAATGAACCGCAATCTTCCCGAAGAAAAGGACTTCTGCGAAAGGATGAAGTGTTCCTCCCCCGGCCTTGGGAAAGCGGATGCAGGGGAGATGAATTTTCAGCGTCTTTTGAGGAGCCTTCCGGCAGGAAGCCCTCGCAGGACCCATTCAAGCCTTCGGCTCAGCCGGAGGTTTTGTTTTGGCCCAGCCGGCCGCGCGTCATGCCGCCGTTCACGAACGGGTTCAACGGCATTATGGAGTTGCCAACGGCCACCCCCGCTCCCACAAACGGGCGTGGACAGCATTATGGAGATGCCGACGGCCGCCCCCGCCCTGCTGTCCGCTCCCATGACGGGACACGCGGAAACAGCAGGCGGAACGCACAAGCCTTGCCGGCCCTTTCAGGGCTGTCACACCTGCAAAATTTGCCTGGAAAATTTCCCGCGGACAACCCTTCCCGCGGCGCCGCGGGGATAGGCGTCAGGCCGGAGGCAATTCCCCGTCCCTTCTCAAGAGGACTTTGACCAGCCGAAAAAGCAGCGGAAGATAGGTCGCAGAAAAGACCGCCAAAGCCCCTGTCGCAACGCATTTCCTCTTTCTCGCCGGAATCGCGCAGCCGATCATAATCCCCATCGCGCAGAGACAAAGCTTGACCAGCGCAAAATCGGTCCAGTCGGCCTGCTTTACATACCCGTTCCCAATTTCGATCAATTTTTTCACTTTCTTTCCCTTCATCCCTTTTTATCATCATAACGCGCCCGCAGCAGGGAAGGAAACCGAATCTCACCGTCGGAATCATATTCTCCCTTTTCGATAAAATCACCTGCCCGTTCTCGACATTTTGGTCCTCTTGTGGTACGATAGGATCAACCCCATCAGAAAGGAACGACCCGGTCATGAAGATTCAGCCGCCCCAGCTCCCCGCGCAGCCGCAGGCCGCAGAGGACTTTTTGCCGCTCGCGCGGCGCAGCATCGGGGAAGAGCGCCCCATCGAGGAAATTCTGCTGCGGGACTGCGCCGCCGAGGGAGAATCCATGCCGAAGCTGGAGGTCCGGCGCTGCATTTTGGAAGGCTGCACCTTTTCCGGCTGCGATCTCAGCGGGGCAGGCTTTGCGGATGTTGCATTTACAGACTGCAACTTTTCCAACTGCCGCCTGTCCGACGCGTATTTTTCCCGCTGCCGTTTCTTCGGCTGCAAATGGCTGGGGGCGGAGCTGGACGGCGCGGTGCTTCGGCAGATTACGATGGAAAATTCCAATCTGCGCTATGCCTCCTTTGACAAAACCAAGCTTCAGGATCTTCTTCTTCACAACTGTGATTTTACCGAAGCGTCGTTCAGCGAAGTCCGCTGGAAGAATCTCTCGGCGGACGGCTGCCGCTTTCTTCGGACAAACTTTTTTAAAACGCCGCTTTCGGGGATGGATTTTACTCAAAACGAGCTGCTCGCTCCCATCCTCTCGTCTCCGCCCACCGAGCTGCGGGGTGCAAAAATCAGCCTGCTCCAAGCCGCCGATCTGATCGAGCTGTTCGGGGTCAAGGTTGACCGTTGAACAGCTCCACCAGATATTCCTCGACGAACCGCGAGGCAACCGCCCCATCGGCGGCAGCGGTCACGATCTGCCGCATCGGCTTGGTGCGCAGGTCCCCCACCGCGAAAACGCCGGGAATACTGGTGCGTGTCGTCTCATCCGCCACAAGGTAGCCGGATGGGTCGGTCGCCGCCTGCCCTGCGGCAAGCCCGGTATCCGGAATCCGGCCGATCGCCACAAAAAGCCCGTCGCAGGCCAGCTTGCTCCGCCGGTCCGTATTGACCTCGGCAAGCTCCACACCGGTCAGCCGTCCGTCATGAAGAAGCCTCGTGACGCGGCTGTTCCAGAGGATTTCAATGCCATTCTCCCGCAGGGCCTTGAGATAAACCTTCGAAGCGGTCAGCGTGTCCCGCCGGTGGATCAGATAGACCTTCGCACAGAGCTTGGCAAGCATCAGGGCATCCGCAACGGCGCTGTTTCCGCCGCCTGCAACCGCCACCGTCTTTCCGCGGTAGGCCATCCCGTCGCAGGCCGCGCAGTAGGCGATACCCTTGCCGCGCAGCTCCTGCTCCCCGGCAAGGCCAAGCATACGCGGATAGGCCCCCATCGCAAGAACAACGCTTCGGCCCAGCCGTTCCCCCTGATCGGTCGTGATCCGCTTTGGGTTGGCCCGCAGGTCGGCTTTCTGCGCCTGTGCATAGAGGGTCCTCGCCCCAAAGCGCTCCGCGCCCTCGCGCATCCGTTCAGCCAGCTCGAAACCGCCGATTCCCTCTCCTGCGCCCGGATAGTTGTCCACCTGCTCCGTTTCGGCCATCTGCCCGCCCGCCGAGAGCTTTTCGATGACCAGCGCCGAAAGCCCGCTCCGCACACAGTAGAGCGCCGCGGTGTAGCCGCCCGGACCGCCGCCGATGATAATCACATCATAAATGGAATCCGTCATACCGTTCCCCCCTCGTCCTAAAGCGCGCCGTTTTCCTGAAGCCAGCTGCTGATCTGCGCTTTCGAGGAGGGAGCGGTCAGTGGTTCTCCGATTGCCTTCCCTTCGCGGAAAAGCATCAGGGTGGGAATCGTCTCCACCTGAAACTGTCCGGCCAGAGCCGGCTGTTCATCGATATTGATTTTTCCGACCCCAAGCCGTTCTCCATGCTCATCCGCGATCTGTCCAACCGCGGGGGCAATTCTCCGGCAATAAGCACACCAGGGCGCCCAGAAATCAACCATAACCGGACGTCCGGAATGCAGCACCTGCTTTTCAAAATTTTCCTGTGTGACGGTGATCATCTCCATAGAATTCATTCCTTTCACTGCGCGTATTTTGCATATTGTGCCTTGAGAAAGTTCATCAGGGTACAGCTGCAAGTATGCCCCATGCGCGCCTGATTTCTCCTGAAACGAAAAGGAAACGGCCTTTGTCAAGCCGTTTCCTTTTTATTTTACCGGGATTTCATCAAAATCTCGGCCGCCTCGCGCAGGGTTGTATCCTCCCCGACATTACCCGGAAAGATCACATAGGGAATACCCGGGAACCTGCTTTCCGCCCCGGTCCGCCATACCGGAATGCCGGGACGGATCTGACCCATCACCAGCGCCCGCCGCACCTTCAGCGCCTTGGTGCCGATATCGCTGGAAGTGATTCCACCCTTGGCGATGACAAAAGCGGGCGTCTCCCGGAGGTCGCCCACCAGCGCCTGCACCGCGTTGGAAATCCGTACCGAGCGGAGCAGCGCGTCCTCCGGGGAGTCGTTTTCAATCACCAGAAGCTTTCGCTTTGTATAAACCACTGCCGTTTTCCCAGAGCGGATAATTTCTTCCATTTTTCTGGTCGTGCGCGCAGTCTCGGCGGCGAAGGCGGATTCGTCCAGGACGAGATCGGAGTTGAACTCCACCGGGACAATCCCCTCCGCCTTTTTCAGTTCATCCAGCTGGCGGGTCGTCTTTTGGGTGTGAGATCCGACGACAATCACGCCCCCGTTAGGAGTTCGGGTATGAATCATCTGTTCCCGGGTCAGCAGCGGCTGGCTGCTGATTCCTCCAAATGCCCTGACCAACGCCGCGGCCGTGCGGAAAAGAAAGTTCTTCCCCTTCGCCATCGCCCGGTAAAGGGCGATGCTGAAAATTTTAACATCCACATCGGCAGCCGCGTTGACAACCACCTTGCCAAAGCCGCAAACCCCCAGCAGTTTTCTCTCAATCCCGTCCAAATCGAGCTTCCTCAGCTCCTCGATGGAGATGGAAACGACCTGTTCTGCGGGATAGGCGCCATCGGTTTTTTCCTCCACATAGTCCTTCAGATCGGAGGAACGGTATCCAAAGGTGCGGTCCTTCGCAAATTCGGTCTGCCCCGCCGGAATCAGCCTGTCCCCATCGCGGACATAGTGAATATCCCCGATGGTAAAACGGCCGCCCTCCCGGAAGAACGGGCAGAGAATTTCCCCGTCGATCCGCTGGCCGGCGGCTTCCGCTCCGGCTTTTAAAAGTTCGGTTTCCAGCGGATAGTGTCCCCGCAGGGTGGAATCTCCCCGGCTCATGATCAAGCAGCTGATCCCGGTTTCCCGGGAGACCGCGGCCGCTCTCGCGGCAATTTCCCGATGGGCGGCGGTGGTTTGCTCCACGGTAAAGCCGCGCGAATTGGTCAGCAGATAGAAAAGCCGCTGCGTTTCCGCAAAGCCCTCGCGGATGCTCTCGATGCTCCAATCCGTATAGACAGATATGTGATGTACCGTTTGTACGCCGGTAGGATCGTCGTCCAGTACGATAATTTTCCGGCTGCTCTTTTCGATCTCCCCGGCAAGCAGCGCATCCACCCTGCTTTCATCGACCTGCGGGAAAGAATCCAAAATTCCCGCACTGATCACGTTGACCTCTCTCATATCGTTTCCTCCGCCCTGCCGCCCCGGCGGCTTTTTTTCTCATCATAGCTCACCTTTTGATGATGGTCAAGTAGAACATTCTAAGAAGGGATGTTTAATTTGCAAGGACACTTTCTTTTTATAAGCCGGATGGAAGACGCGATACGGCGGAAGAAACGCCAAAATTTTTGTGTTTTGAGGAGCGGGGCCCCATATTGAAGGCGAATCCGCCGTTTCGTTTTTTCTCCAGTATGCACGCCTGTCCGGTGAGTGGTGTGCCCAGCGGAGAAGGATGTCTCAATCCCGATTACCGCCCGGAAAAATACGCGGGAGAGCATTCGGACAGATAAAAGCCGCCTGCGGCGCATAAAATGACAAGCACTGCGGGAAAAGCCGTATGGGAGAGTGTGCGGACAAGCAAAAACTGCCTGCAGTGCATAAGGTGATCGTCCAACGGCAGGCGCATGATCGGCACCGTCCAAGGATGATTGCAAGCGGCCTGCTTCTCCTAATGCTTGAATCGAAAGTTTTTACCTTCACCGGCAGAGTCAATGGCTTGAGTTGTCCTATAAAGACCCATCGCCGGCGAGCATCTCAGAACGCACTGAATTTATTTCATTTGTATTGCTTACTTCTTGGCCCGCAAACAGGCATCCGCCGTTCCAACGGCGGCTTTCTATCGTTGGAAATCTGTTGCACGCATCCCGCTTCGCCTAATGCTTGCGGCGAAAGCTTTTTACTCCGGGTGCCTCCACCGGCGGAACCGGAAATTTCCGCTAATCAAAATCACACGTTGAACGCGTGGTTTGCACCAGCGCTGAAAGGGCATGATACCGTCCCGCCTCTTAAAGAGGCATCGAAGTATTTTTCTTACGCATCATACGCACCGCAACTGCTAAAGCAGTCATTTTTTTCTTTGATTGACCTTCTTCGCTTCTGAATATTTGTCATTTCGCCGCGCTCAATGCTATAAGCTAAAGTTTTTTTCTGCCCACCAGCATAGCTGGTGGCTGCTGTCGCTAAAGCTGCAGCGGCAAAAAACGGACGGTTCTTTCGAACCGTCCGTTTTGGTTGTCGTCGAATCTGCTTATTTCGCAGTCTCGGAGGGCTTTTTGTTTTTCAGGGTGTTGATGCCCTCGACGGCCAGCACAAGCGCCAGCACAAAGAGGACAGCGCCCAGTCCAGCCTGAATGTAGGGGGCCACATCCATACCGCCGCTCTTGAGAACAGCGTTACCGGAGGTGATCACGCCAACCTTGGCCACAATGGTCTGTGCCAGAGAACAGAGGGTCACAACCAGCATGAAGCCCATCGGGAAGAGGAACATCTTATTGTTCTTGCCGATGTTGCCCAGCCATGCAGCGACAGCCAGCAGAGCCAGCGCGGCCAGCAGCTGGTTGGCAGCGCCGAACAGCGGCCAAATCTTGGAATAGCCGCCGAGGCCGAGGCCGATACCCAGAACAACGGTGATCAAAGTGGCAACAAAAGGATTGCAGAGGGTCTTTTTGAAGCCGGTGACATCCTTATAGGTCTGGCCGGGCTTCAGCCAGAATTCCTGGAACATATAACGTGCCAGACGGGTGGCAGTGTCCAGAGAGGTCAGGCAGAAGGCCGAAACCGCCAGAATGAGCAGGGCCTTGACGGTCGACTCAGAGGCGGCCAGGCCGGGGATGGTGGCGACCATCCGGGAAAGGCCGGTCGCAAAAACGGTGGTCGGGGTGCGCAGACCGCCGACATATTCCTGCCAGATATAACCGACCGCGCAGAGCGAGATCAGCGCAAGCGCACATTCAATCAGCATGCCGCCGTAAGCGATCGGGCGGGCGTCTCTCTCATTATCAAGCTGCTTCGCGGTGGTGCCGGAGCCGACCAGCGAATGGAAGCCCGAGATCGCGCCGCAGGCAATGGTGACGAAGAGGGCCGGGAACATGGTGCCCAGCGAGGAAAGCTCATCGGTAAAGCCGGTAAAAGCGGGAATCTCCATGCTGAGATTCTGACCCATCACGCCGGCGCCGAGGACGCCCACAACCGCCACGATCATCATGCCGTAGAGCAGGAAGGAGGACAGGTAGTCACGCGGCTGGAGCAGAATCCACACCGGAGCGACCGAGGCAATCAGGATATAAACACCGATGATGTACATCCAAGTGGTGCTGTTGAGGTAAATCGGATGGAAATTCAGGCCAATGGCGAGGCAGGCAACCAGCGCGATCACGCCGACGATCGTCGCAATCGAAAGAGGCGCGCCCTTGCGGTAAACGAAGAAGCCGAAAACAATGGCCATGACAATGAACAGCAGCGAAATCATTGCAACGGCGGCGTTGTCGTGATTGAGAGCGCCGTCCGCGGTGAAGCCGTTGAAGGTGCTGGCCACGATCGAGGCGAAAGCGGCGACAACCAGGATCAGGGTCAGATACGAGAAGATGATGAACAACTTCTTTGCACGCTCACCGATATTGGCGGCAATCACCTCGCCGATCGACTGGCCTTTGTGGCGGATCGAGGCAAAGAGCGAACCGAAATCGTGCACCGCACCGAAGAAGATGCCTCCGATCAGGACCCACAGCATAACAGGGACCCAGCCGAACACGGCGGCCTGAATCGGGCCGTTGATGGGGCCCGCGCCGGCGATCGAAGAAAAGTGATGTCCCATCAGAACGGGAGCCTTGGCGGGGACATAGTCCATGCCGTCCTCCAGTTCGTGGGCAGGGGTAACGCGTTTCTCGTCCACGCCCCACTGGTCACTCAGCCACTTACCGTAAAAAACGTAGCCGGCAATCAGAATGGCGCAGCCGATTACAAGAACCAATACTGCATTCATTTGTTTTTTCTCCTCTCTCTTGTGTACTGCGTAAGATTCTGCTCGAGTGTCTTTCGAACGTCCTTTCCGGCGGGATTGCTGATCAGCCCCCCGCTGGAACGATCAAACGCCGCTATGCGAAACTCCATCCAGCCATGGAGTGATAGCCGAAAATTTTTGTGAAACCGATAACGGCGAATCAGCCGCGCGGTTTCCCCGGGGATTTCCTGCGCGATGATCGACAGGGAAACGTGGGAGTACATGTGCTCGCTGTGGGGCTTGATTCTGCCAAGCCCATCCTCACGCGCAAGATCGACCGCATGCCGGAGCATCTCCGGCTCCAGTCTGTCTGCAAGCAGGAAATAAACGTACTCGTTCATTTCCATTCCCCAGATTTTTGCTTTTTTTACCAGAACATACTTCTCAGAACGGGAGTGGAACTCAGCCATGGCCGGAAACACAAAATCTCCTACCGGAAATTCCCGGGTGACGTCGTAATAACAACGGTAAGCATTGAGCAGCTTTTCAAACTGCTCCTCACGCGTCAGGGTCTCGCCGCCGCTTTGGCGTTCCAGATCGTTTGGCATTGCTCCGTTTTCTCTCCTTCTGAAATGGCCAGCCCCGAAACACCGTCCGGAAGTCAGCTATATTATATACCATTCTTTTGGGTTTGTTAATAGATTCCCGCGCAATTATTGCCATAATATGAATACAAAAAGAAATTTCGTCCTTTTGCACGATGCGGCAGTTCAAATATCGAAAATTATTACTAAGTTTGCCTCTTGAAATCCGCGGTTGAAACACAAATGAAACAAATTACGGACAAATTTTGAATCAAAGTCTGCATATTTTGTGCCAAATTTTCCATTTTTCCCGCGGCGGCAGCATTTTTCCACATAAATTCAGCTTTTGCTGTCAGGTCAAAGCAGCGGGGTCATTTCTCCTGCCCGGAAATCTAAGGAAGTCATTTTCAATGATAAAATAAGATGTCCGGTTCTGAGCGGCAGGACACCGCCCGATTTCGGAAACCCCTTCGCATCTTGGGAAGAGGGCATTACCAGCAAAACGGCCATCGAAGGGGACAAGGAGCGGACAGCCGCGCAGGGGCGGATGGTTTCGGACGGCAAAGGCATCTCCTCGCCGCTGTTTGCCGGGTCGTGTCCTTGTCAAAGCCGTCAACACCGCGGAAACACATGCGCGGAGAAGTTCCACACAGCCGTCCGGTAGATCACATCCCCGCCAAAGCCGCCAAAGCCGCGGAAACACATGCGCGGACAATCTCCGCACTGCCATTCGCCGGGGCGGTCGAAATCGCGGCAAAAGGACAAAACGAGCTTTTCTTGAATCCGCCGTCTTTCCGGCCGCCTCGGATCTCAAATCAGAGAATTTTTTGTATTGAAAGATTCTTTTTCTCACCAGCATAGCCGGAGGTTTATTTGTGCTTAAGCCACAACAGCCAAAACAGGACGCCGCAGAATTCTGCGGCGTCCTGCCGTCTTTGGGTCAAACCCGGTGCATCAGATCGGTATAGGTAGGCATCGGCCAATCGGCGGCATTTACGACCTGCTCCACGCCGTCGGAGATGTCGCGCAGGGCCTCCATATCCACGCGGATCGTGTCGCGCAGCATCCGGTTGCTCTCCTCGCTGACCTCGGCAGGGAGAGCATGCAGATCATCCCGCAGCTTCTCGACGCCGGCAAAGAGGTCGGAGACCGCCTTCGACAACCGTTGGGTATAACGGTAAAGCGCGGCGTTATCGAGGCCCACCGACCGCAGGTGGGCAAGCTGCGCGGCGCTTTTCCCCGCGCAGGCGATGACGGCGGGAGTCACCTGCCGCTGCACCATCTCCAGGAGGGTGCGCGCCTCAATCAGAGCAATCTTGCGGTAATTCTCAAGCATGATCTCATAGCGGGAATGGCATTCCAGCTCGGAGAAGATATGGAAGCGCCCGAAGAGATCGATCGTCTCCGGCATCTGCCAGGCCGCCGCGGCGGAAAGAGAGTCGGGATAAACAGGCAGTCCGCGGCGCGCCGCCTCAGCCTGCCATTCCTGCGAATAATTGTTGCCGTTCATGATGATCCGGCCGTGTGTCGCATAGGTTTCACAGGCAATTTCCCGGACGGTGCGCTCAATCTCGGTGCTCTGCTCCAATCGGGCGGCAAAGAACGAGAGGCTCTCGGCAACCAGAGCATTGAGCACGATGTTGGCCAGCGCAATCGATTGGGCCGAACCAACCATGCGGAACTCAAACTTGTTTCCCGTGAAGGCAAACGGCGAGGTGCGGTTGCGGTCGGCGTCATCTGAAAGGACCGCCGGCATGGTTTCGACCCCGATCGAAACCGGACGCTTTCCGCTGCCATGGTCCTCGTTGCTGCATTTGGCGAGCAGCGAGGTATAACGTTCCCCAAGGAACATCGAAATAATGGCAGGCGGAGCCTCATAGCCGCCGAGACGGCAGTCGTTGCCGGGCGTCGCGGTCGACATCCGGAGCTGGGTGGCATAGCGGTCGACGCCGCGGACAAAGGCCGCGAGGAAGAGGATAAAGGTCAGGTTGTTCTCCGGATGCTCACCCGGCGAAAGAAGATTCTTTCCCTGATCGGTGCAAAGGGAATAATTGTTGTGCTTGCCCGAACCGTTCACCCCATGGAACGGTTTCTCATGCAGCAGGCAGGCCAAGCCGTGCTTTTTGGCCACGACCTTCATCGTCTCCATCACCAGATGGTTGGCATCACAGGTCAGATTGGCCGAGTCGTAGACGGTCGCCAGCTCATGCTGGGTCGGCGCGACCTCGTTATGTTTGGTTTTGGCCGCGACCCCCAGCTTCCAGAGCGTTTCATCCAGCTCATGCATAAAAGAAGCGATTCTCAGGCGCACGCGGCCGAAATAATGATCGTCAAGCTCCTGACTCTTGGGTGGCGGCGCGCCGAGCAGGGTGCGTCCGCAGAGCTTCAGGTCGAGACGCTGCTCATACCGCTCGCGGTCGACGAGAAAATACTCCTGTTCCGCGCCCACCATCGGGGTAACGCGGCTCACATCCTTCCAGCCGAGCAGCCGCAGCACCCGCACCGCCTCGTTGGAAACGGCCTCCATCGAACGCAGCAGCGGGGTTTTCTGGTCCAGCGCAACCCCGGAAGGGCCGCAGAAGGCGGTGGGGATGTAAAGGGTCTTATCCCGCACGAATACAAAAGAGGTGGGGTCCCATGCGGTATAGCCGCGCGCTTCAAAGGTGTTGCGGATTCCGCCCGAAGGGAAGGAGGAAGCGTCCGGCTCTCCCTGAACCAGTGCCCGCGAGTCAAAATCAAGGATTGCGGAACCGTCCCCCGCCGGGCTGAGGAAACATTCACTCTTTCCGACCGCCGCGTCGGTCATCGGCTGAAACCAGTGAATGTAGTGGGTTGCGCCCTGTTGAAGCGCCCATTTGAGCATTGCCTCCGCCACTGGACCGGCAATCGCCTCATCCAGCTTGCCGCCCGCCTTGCGGGTGCGCTGCAGGCTGACAAAAACCTCGCTGGGCAGCATGGACTTCATCACTTCATCCCGAAAGACATGGCAGCCAAAATCCTGTTCAAAACTCATCGTATCTTCCTCTCTGTCCTGTATCCCGAGCCACCGTTTCCGGGCGGACCGGCCTCGATTGCTGTGTGAAGAGCTATATGCAGATATCGTAACATTCGGAAGGGCTCTTTGCAAGATTTCACTAAAAATTCTTTTGAATTTTTTAACATTCGTGCAGGAGCTTGGGGTAACCTTCTACAAGACCTGATTTTTTATCCAAAACAGATAAAAATTCGGGGACAGAACGCGACAAAATTTGCAAGGATGCTTGACAAGCGCTTCCAGATATGATATATGATAAATATACTTGTGATATATCACAGATATATGAAAGAGAGGACGGCCATGCCTCAAAAACAATCAATGAGCGATCAGGTTCTTTACCGCTTGCGTGAAGATATCGTCAACTGCGTATACAAGCCGGGGGAAATCATTACCGAAACCGAGGTAGCACAGCGATATGGTTCAAGCAAAACTCCGGCCCGCGAGGCTTTGAGCACCCTCTGTCTGGAAGAATACCTGCAGAAGTTTCCCCGGAAAGGCTATTTGATAAAAAGCATTTCCCTCTCGGATCTTCAAAGCCTGTTCCAGTTTCGCTGCATTTTGGAATGCGCTTCCGCTTCTCTCGCTGCGCAGCACGCCTCCGAGGCGGAAATCCGGCTGCTCCAGTCCATCTGCAGCCAAATCGAACGCTTTGAGGACCGAACCGCCGGCATCACCGTCGGACAGCATGACGCGGGCAACGCCTCATTTCATATGCAGATTGCGCGCATGTCGCGCAATCCCTATCTGATCAGCGCCACGGCAAATATCCTTAATCAGATGCGCCGCGCGCTTACCATGGATCTGATGGCCACCGACACAAGCGGCGCCTTTAAGGGACATCCCCATATCGTTCAGGCAATTCAGGAACATAATCCCGCCGCCGCAGAGGAAGCCATGCGCCTTCATATCGGCACCACACAGGACCGCATCTATCTGCAGAATTCCCAGTTTTTCCGCAGCGCAGGGGAATTCACATCGGTGTGATATTCCGGGACATTATCAAGCTTCTAGGGAGAGATAGGTCAAGATGAGCAAAAGCAAAGTGATTGTTTTCACAACCGGCGGGACAATTATGAGCCGCTTTGACAGCGCCACCGGTACAATTGTGCAGGCGGAAAGCGGGGATCATCTGCTCAGCGCCCTGTCCGCGTTTGACAGCAATATTGAAATTGAAGCATACGATTTCTGCAACAGGCCAAGCCCGCACATGGACCCGAAAATCGGACTGAGCCTTTCCAAAAAAATTCAGGAGGCGCTCAAACGCGAGGAAATCTCCGGCGCTGTCATCGCGCATGGGACAGATACGATTGAGGAGATGTCTTATCTCACCTCCCTGATTCTTTCCAGCCCAAAGCCGGTCGTTTTTACCGGCGCAATGAAGAGTTCGAGCGAAGAATATATCGATAACATCGGCAATCTTCTCGGCGCCATCCGGATCGCCGCCGATCCCCGCTCCCAGAAGAGGGGGGTAATGGTTTTTTTCAATCAGGATATTTTTCCGGCCCGCTGCATTGTCAAGGGCGACACCAATCATATGAACTCCTTTCTTGCCACCGAGGGCGGGCCGATGGGAGCGGTGATCAACGGGGAAGTCATTTTTTACCACAGGATCCCGGCTCAGAAAACCTACGATGTCAGCCGTCTTGACAGCAATGTGCAGCTCATTAAGGCCTGCTTTGGCATGTCTCCGCTTTTGATCGACGCCTGCACCGACGCCGCGGTCGATGGAATTGTCATCGAAGCCCTCGGCGCGGGGAACCTCCCGCCGAGCGTTCTGCCGAGCATCCGGCGCGCGATCGCCGCCGGAATCCCGGTCATCATTGCCTCCCGATGCCTGCGGGGGCCATCTCTCGCCGTTTACGCCTACGAGGGGGGCGGCGCCCAGCTCAAAGCAATGGGCTGTATCTTCAGCGGAAATCTGAACGGTACCAAAGCCAGGATTCAGCTGATGGTGCTGAAAAGCGCCTGCTGCGGGCCCACTGAAATCGCCGCCTGCTTCGCCGAACGCAGCGGCACAGAAGAGAGCAAATCCCGGTAGGGGTGCTTTCCTTCACCGTTCGGGGCGGCTTTGTCAAATTGTTCAGCGCAAGGGACGCTTCACCGGCATAACTGCGTGAACGGTGGAAAATATGGCATCCTTTTCGCTGTTCAAAATAGAAAGTCTCATATTTGTTAAGGAGGATTCTCATGAAAAAGAACAAGAAGTCTCTGCTCGCTCTGCTGCTTGCCGGCGCCGCAATCCTGTCGGTCGGATGCAGCAATACGCCTCAATTGATTTCGTCTTCAGAAGCGGCCGCCCCATCGTCTGACGGAGCTCCGGCCCAGTCGCAGCCCGCCCTGTCCCAGTCCTACAGCTTCACGGTCGGTACCTCCTCCTCAGGCGGAAGCGTTTACGCCGTAGGCGCTGGCCTTTCCCAGATGCTCACCGAGAAAATCAGCGGACTGAATATGCGTGCAATCGCCACCGGCGGCGCGGTTGATAACGTGGGGCTGATGAGCCGCGGCGAGGTTCAGCTTTCCCTGAACGCCTCGAACACCAACTATCTGGCCTGTAACGGACGGCTGGAGGGCATGGACAAGCAGGAAAACCTGCGCGGTATCGTCAGCCTGTACCCCAGTGTTTTCCACTTTATTGTCGGGAAAGAGTCCGGCATCACCGGCTTTGATCAGCTCGGCGGCAGGAAGGGCGCTGTCGGCGCTCCCGCGAGCGCGACCGACCTTTACTGCACCGACGTTCTGAGCTATTTCGGCTATGACTATCACGACCGCAAGGACGTGGAGGCAGTTTATGCCAACACCAGCGACGCCACCGACCAGTTCAAGGACGGCCACATCGACTGGGCGCTGTTCCCGCTGGGCGTTCCCGGATCTGCCGTCCTCGACCTGAGCATGAGCGGTAAGATTGATATTCTGCCGATCGAGGGCGAGGATCGCGACGGACTTCTCAAACAGTTCCCCTACTACATCCCCTACACCATCCCCGCAGGCACCTACACCGGCTTTGACTCGGATATCGATACCGTTGGCTGCGTGATTACTCTCGTTGCTGATGAGAGCGTAGACGAAGAAGTGGTCTATCAGATTACCAAGACCATCTGGGAGAACCTTGACAGTGTACAGACCATTGCCAATTCCCTGACCTGGATGAGCAAGGAAAACGCGGTTGCCGGCATCGGCGCTCCCCTGCATCCCGGCGCCGAGCGCTATTACAAAGAAATCGGCGTTCTGTAATCTTCCAGGCACAACCCTACAACTTTTCAGAGAGGTGGATCCAGTTGAGAAAAATACGGATGGATATCCCTGAGCTTTCGCTCACCGCTGTGATTCGATGCGAAGAGCGCAACAGCGCCCTTTGCGATGAAATTTGGAACCGCTTGCCCTTTGACTGCGTTCAGGAACACGGTATGGTGTCCGGCGAGCTCATCTACTGCTGGGTTCCACTGATCAGCACCGCTCCCACCCCTTATAAGCTGATGTATACGGAATCGCCCATCGGCTGCGTGACCTACTCACAGGGGACCGGAAACAAAATCATTGTGAAATACGGTCCCTGTGGGGAGGACCTCTACGCGCCCGTTCTGGGTTATGTCGAGGCGGAGGGCCTGAAGGATCTGGCTCGTGCGGGACGGGAAGTCTGGTTCAACTATTTCGACGATAAAAAAATCTTCGTTGTCCATTTCAGCAAGGAGGAGGAATAAGATGGCGGCATGGCAGCAGCTCAAAGAACGTATCGACGCGGAAACGGAGCGAATCTGGCTCAACGAGCCGGATGAAATGAAAATCCAGCGGCTCGGCCTGCTGAAAAACAAGGCGGGTTCCTACGGCCAGTACTTTGGAGCATGGGATTTCGCCAACGGTATGATCCGCGATCTCTCTATGTACACCATGTACCCCCTGCTTCGCCTGATGGTCGGCGGAAATTTCTCGCTCGACCAGATGAAGGAAATTTACCAGACGGTAATCCCGGTCTATACCGAATATCTGCGCTACTCCGGATATCCCACGCTCGGCGGTTTCTGCCGGGAATTTCGCGCCTGTCTCGATTCCATTGAAACCAAGGAAGATTTTATCTCGCTCTATAAAAGTCTGCTGATGTACTGCAACAAGCTGACCGCATGGATGTATCATTACGCACCATGGGAAATGGCGGTTTCCTTCCGCCAAAAGGATGAAGCCTGGGTCAACGAGGCGAAGCGTTTGCTGGAGCTTCAAAATTAAAACGGATAGGAGTTTTAGTCTATGAGCAACTCAGTACCCGCGAACTCCGCGCCGGATGAATTTTCCGGGCGGACACGGCGGATGGGAAACAGCTTCTGGGGCCATGTCATCCGCTACGGCGCCGTTGTTCTTTCCCTGTTCCACCTCTATACCGCCGGATTTGGCACTCTGCCGATGGTCAAACAGCGCAGCGTCCACCTTGCGCTGGTGCTGTTTCTGGTGTTTCTCTGCTTTCCGCGCAGCAAGAAGCACTCTTCGCGTTTGAAAATGTCGGCCGACTCGGTTATTTTAGCCGTTCTGGGCTTTGCCCTCAACATGTATGTCTTTGTCCGGTTTGACCAGATTGCCATGAACTCAGGCATCATGAATCCCATCGATATGGTCGTCGGAGGTCTTCTGATTCTCGTTGTGCTGGAGGGATGCCGAAGGACATCAGGCCTTGCGCTTCCCCTTCTGATGAGCTTTGCTTTGATTTATTGCTACTTTGGGCCTTATTTCCCGTCATTTTTCCGGCATAACGGCCTGACCCTGCACCGGATTATCCAGTACATGGTCTGGTCCACTGAGGGCATCTACGGTCTGGTGCTGGGCGTTTCATCCACTTATCTGTTCGTGTTTATTCTCTTTGGCGCGATTCTTGATAAAACCGGACTTGCCGCGGTCATCAATGATCTTTCGATGTCAATCGCCGGGCGCGCCCGCGGAGGCCCCGCCAAAGTCGCAATCATCGCCAGCGGATGCATGGGGACGATTTCCGGCAGTGCCGTCGCCAATGTTGCAACGACCGGCACCCTGACCATTCCGCTGATGAAATCGCTGGGCTATTCCCCGACCTTCGCCGCATCGGTTGAGGCCATCGCCAGCACCGGCGGCATGATCATGCCGCCGATCATGGGCGCTTCGGCCATGATCATGGCGGAATTTCTGGGCGTTCCCTATGTCGCCATCATGAAAGCAGCCCTGATTCCCGCCCTGCTTTACTACTTCTCCACCTGGGTTGTGGTCGATTTGGAGGCGCGCCGTCTGCATCTTCCCACGATGTCGAAGGAGGACATTCCCCATTTTCGTGCCGTCTTCCTCAAGCGCGGCTACATGCTGATTCCGATTCTTGTGCTGCTGGTTCTGATGATCATCGGACGCACCCCGCTCTATTCCGCTTTCTACTCGATCTTGGTGGCCCTCGTCCTCACATCGCTGAAAAAGGAAACCCGCCTGACCCCCGAGCGTGCCATTGATGCGCTGGAGGACGCGGGAAAGCTGGCAATCCCGGTTGCCAATACCTGTGCTTCGGTCGGCATCATGGTCGGTATGACCGGCGCCACCGGTTTGGGCATGGTGCTCGGCGACGGTCTGATCAAGCTCGCGGGCGGAAACTTCTACCTGACTCTGATTTTCGCCATGATCACCTGCCTGATTCTCGGCATGGGCCTGCCCTCCTCCGCCTGTTACATCGTGGTTTCCACCTTGGCGGCCCCCGCCCTGCTGCGTTTCGGAATTTCAGGAATTCCGGTTCATCTGTTCGCGTTCTATTACGGCATTCTTTCGGTTTTGACTCCTCCTGTCTGCACCGCTTCCTTTACCGCTGCGGGCATTGCCGGAGAGAACCCCAATACGGTGGGCTACAGTGCCTTCCGCATGGCGGCGGCCGGATTTCTGATTCCTTTCATGTTCATTACCTCGCCCGAGCTGCTGCTGATTGACGCCTCCTTCCTTGATGTCATTACAAAGATTCCGACTGCGGCCATCGGAACGGTCGCGCTGGCCTTTGCCATTATCGGATACTGGAAAGCGCCCGTTCGCCGCTGGGAACGCGCCGTTTCGTTCCTTGCCGGTATTCTTCTGATGGACGGCGGCATTCTGACCGATGTGGGCGGCATCGTGCTCTTCATCGTGGTCGTCGTGCTCAACTGGAAGCGTGAAAAGAACGCCGCGGCACCGCAGCAAGCATAGTTTTCGTGGAAGTAGAGCGCGGACATGTTTCGCGCTCTATTTCTTAATAAAGGTAAACGGGAAACCGGAAGGGAGAAAAATGAACCGACGTATTCTTTTGGAGTGGCCGGGGCTGGGGCTTTCAGCCCACGCCACACTGGCCGATGATCAGAATCCCGAGCTCTGCAACGAGCTTTGGAACGCCCTGCCCTTTGACAGTATCATGAACAACGCCGTGGTTACCGACGGCTCGATGTATTGCTGGGCTCCTCTGCTGAGCTTCGCTCCGATTCGCTATAAAGAACGGATCGACCTCGCCCCGATCGGGCGTCTGCGCTATTCTCAGAACACCGGCAACAAGGTGATCGTTCAGTACGGCGCGTGCAACGAAGATATCATGGGAGCTGTTTTGGGTCAGATCGACAAGGAGGATCTCTCCGTCCTAAAGCAGGTCGGCGAGGAAGCCCGCACCGCGATCTTTATGTCCAAGAAGGAAATCCATGTCCACATCTCCCGCTGCTGTAAAGAGTCCGAATCCGCCGGAGAACGGCATGTTCTGGAAAAGCCCGCTGTTTGCAGCGAAGCGGTGGAGCGTCTTGCGCAGGAACTCATCTCCCTCGCCGAAGAGGCAAGTCTCCGGGAACCTGAGGAGCATAAGAGAGTCCGCACCGGGCGGAATTCCGGCATGGGTTCCTGCGGGCAGTATTTCAGCACCTGGGAATTTGTTTACAGTCTCACGCGCGATCTCTCCATGTATACCCTTTATCCCATCGCCAGACTGTGCCGGGACGAGCAGCTCGGTGTGCGCCAATTGGAACGGGTTTATATGGAAATTGATCCGACCTACACCAATCTTCTTGGTTCTTACGGGATGAAGCGCCTGCGTGAGCTGGCCAGAGTCTTCCGCGGGATGATCGCCGAAAAGATTCTGACCAAGGATGAGTTCCGTTATCTGATCGATTCCTTCACATTCTATACCAACATGCTGGCGCAGTGGTCCTATTTCTATTATCCTTGGGGAATCGGATGCGCCTGCTTCCGCTTTGATGAAGAGCATCAAACCTATGTCCCTGAAACCGAAGGATAACGGCGGTGCGGATTTCATATGCCGTTCCGACCGTTTTTGCCCTCGATTTCGCCTGCCTGACCACTGCTTTTCAACATTTTTGCCGGATGAATGCAATTTTCCCTTGCCAAACGGGATAAAATATGGTATGGTATACGGGTAAGTAGAGAGTAATTGACAGGAGAGTGGGTAACAACCCGCTCTTTTGTTTATGTATAGGGAGGTTTCTATGGCAAAGGCAAAACCGAACACCGCGCAGGTCGCCGCATCGCTTGCCGAGCCGCTGCTCGAGCAAATGGGGCTGCGTCTTTGGGACATCCGCTTTGAGAAGGAGGGCGGGGTATGGTTCCTGCGCTTCTTCATTGATAAGGAGGGCGGGGTCGATATCAACGACTGCGAGCGGTTTTCCCGGGCCATCGACCCGGTTCTCGACGCGGCGGACCCGATCGAGCAGTCCTACTGTCTCGAGGTGTCCTCGCCCGGCGTTGAGCGCGAGCTGACCAGGCCATGGCATTTTGAAGAAAACCTTGGCCGCAAGGTCAATGCCCGCCTCATCCGCGCGAAAAACGGCATCCGGGAATTTTCCGGCATTCTTGAATCCTATGAGGACGGGGTCGCCGTCATCCGGGATGAAGAAAATGCCATGACCCTTTCGGTCGCCAAAAGCGAGGCGGCCTATGTGAGATTGCAGGACGATTTTGATTACAGCAAAGGAGAAGACCAATGATCAACCGCGAATTTTTCGAGGCGCTCGAGCTGCTCGAAAAGGAAAAGGGCATTCCCGTCCCCTACATGATCGAAAAGATCCAGAATGCCGTCTCGATCGCCGTCAAGCGCGACGCCAACGGCGGGGAGGACAACATCGTTGAAATCGATCCGGTTACCGCCCGTTTCTTCGTCGCGGTGAGAAAGCATGTCGTCGAGCAGGTCGAGGACCCCTCCATCGAGATCGGCCTCGGGGCGGCACAGGGCGTCAAGGCCGGCGCCAAGCTCGGCGACCTCATTGAAATCCCTCTCGATCCCAAGCGTTTTGGGCGCATTGCCGCCATGAGCGCCAAGCATGTCATCCGTCAGGGGATTCGCGAGGCCGAACGCGGCCAGCTGCTCGCCGAGTATCAGTCCAAACAGTGCGACATCGTAACCGCCACTGTGGTGAAAACCGATCCGCGGCGCGGAAACGTCACCGTCGAGATCGGCCGTTCCGAAGCGATTCTGCCCAAATCCGAACAGGTCCCCGGCGAGGAATACAAGGACGGCGAACGGATTAAGGTTTATGTTTCCGATGTGATCAACGGCGAGAAGGGTCCCAAGATCATGATCTCGCGGATTCATCCCGGACTGGTCAAGCGGCTCTTTGAGATGAACATCCCTGAGGTTTACGACGGCACCGTCGAGATCAAGTCGATCTCCCGCGAGGCCGGCGTGCGCAGCAAGGTCGCGGTGACCTCCCGCGATGAAAACGTTGACGCGGTGGGCGCCTGCATCGGACCGAAGGGCGCGCGCGTCAACTCGATCGTCGATGAACTCGGCGGCGAGAAAATCGACGTCATCCGCTATTCCGAGGACCCCGCTGAATTTGTGGCGGCCGCGCTTTCGCCCGCCTCGGTCCTGTCGGTCGAGATCGATCCCGAGGTTCCCAGAGCCTGCCGGGTCGTCGTGCCGGATCATCAGCTCTCACTGGCGATCGGCAACAAGGGCCACAACGCCCGTCTGGCCGCCCGGCTGACCGGCTGGAAAATCGATATCCGGCCCGAGAGCGGCTTCCCCGAAGAAGAACCCGCCGCACCGGATGAACAGCAGACGGAAGAAGCCGGCGGGACGCTCTGAGCCGATTTTGACAGGAACCCACACGGAGGTGAACGGGATGAAGGAAAAGAAACTGCCGCTGCGGATGTGCACCGGCTGTTCCGAGCACAAACCCAAGAAGGAGCTGGTCCGGGTGGTCAGAAGCCCCGAGGGAGAAATCTCTCTGGATCTGACCGGAAGAAAACCCGGCCGGGGCGCTTACATCTGCCCCTCGCTCGACTGCCTGCGGAAGGCCCGCCGCGCGAAAAGGCTGGAGCGCGCCTTCTCCTGCCAGATTCCCGACGCCGTCTATGACGCGATGGAAAAGGAGATGGCCGACGGTGAAGGGTAACATCCTCGGCCTGCTCGGCATCTGCCGCAAGGCAGGGAAGCTCCGCCTGGGCTTCGATCCGGTTGCCGATGGGCTGGGAAAAGACGTACGTCTGCTCCTGTTTTCCAACGACATTTCCCCAAAGACCAAGGAACGGATGCTGCAAAAGGCATCTGAATCCCCTGCCGCTTCGCTCACCCTTCCCTACTCGGCCGACGAGCTCCTCGCCGGTTTGGGTAAGCGGGTTGCAGTGCTGGCGGTCACCGACCGGGGGCTGGCCGACAGGATCAAAGAACTGCATACGACCGCGACAGAAAACCGCGAGGAGGATTTGACTTTATGATGGATAAATACCGCGTACACGAGGTTGCCAAGGACCTGAACATTCCCAGCAAGGATATTCTGGGCCTTTTGGAGCAATATTTTCCCGACGCCCAGCGCAAGCATATGACCGCTCTTTCGGATGAGGAGCTGAGTCTGATTTTTGAACGCTTTACGCAGGAGCGCCAGATGGAAAACCTCGACCCCTATTTTGCGCTTGCGCAGCAGAAGAAGGCGGAACCTGAACCCGAACCCGAACCGGCGCCCATCCCCGAAAAGGCGGCCGCTCCCGTTCAAAGCGCCCCTCAGCCCCGCCCGGCTCAGCCGGCCCAGCAGCGCCCTGCCGCACAGCAGGGGACCCGCCCCGCGCAGGGACAGAACCCCCAGCGTCCCGCACAGCCGCGGCCCGTACAGCAGGGCCAGCAGCGCCCCGCCGCGCAGCAGGGTCAGCAGCGTCCGCAGCAGGGTGCCCGCCCTGCGCAGGGACAGAACCCCCAGCGTCCCGCACAGCCGCGGCCTATGCAGCAGGGTCAGCAGCGCCCGCAGCAGGGTGTCCGCCCCGCGCAGGGGCAGAACCCTCAGCGCCCGGTTCCGCAGCCGCCCCGCCCCGCGGCGCAGTCCGCGGCGGGACAGCCCAATCCCAACAAGGTCGAGCGTCCCGCGGCGCGCCACGTCGATATGCGTTCAGCGCAGGTCAACCTCGATAAGTACAACGAAAAATACGAGCAGATTGCCCCTGTCAATCTTCCCGCCAAGGCCCAGGGTCCATCCAAGCAGAAGTTCACCGGGCGGCAGCAGCGCGGCAAGCCGATCCGTTCCCGCCGCGAACAGGAAATGGAGAAGATGCGCAGGCTCGAACTTGAACGGCAGCGCCGGCAGAAGCTCGAG
>Ga0129314_1001056_pt1 | contig 21895 bp, 18 predicted proteins | sample O1111metagenome_FD_94431 | JGI IMG/M metagenome (GOLD analysis project Ga0129314, IMG submission 94431) | Orangutan individual fecal microbial communities from fecal samples from Wisconsin, USA - O1111 metagenome | ecosystem: Host-associated > Mammals > Digestive system > Large intestine > Fecal... | reverse complement strand
TTTTTTGTACCCACGTTTACATACGCTTTCCATTGCATACATCCTCATAAATTCATTTTCAGTATGGTAGTACCATCATGCATGGACATGTATATAAATTGTATGCAAATTATTCACTCATAAATAATTAGTGCTATGTTAAAAATTACCAAGGACGGAGTCTCCGTCATCGCTGTGCTTGACAGGCGCAGAGCAAAGAAATCAGGTGTCTTCCCGGTCAAGATCGAAGTGGTTTACAGTCGTATCCAAAAGTATTATCCAACAGGCGTGGATCTTCCCGCCTCGGAATGGAAGCGAATATCCTATTCCAAGAGGATGCCCGACTGTCACGCCGACATCATCTCGAAATTTAATCAGATAAGCTCGGAAGTTGAAGCGCTGCTTGAAAGAGGTACTTTCTCGTTTGAAGCTTTGGAGGCAAGAATGGGTAAACCCGTTGATAAGACGTTAAACGCGGCACTTGAGTCGATGATGGCCATATTTCACACTGAGGGACGGATAAACTCATATTACCGATGTCGTACAACCTTGAAAAACGTTGAGAGATTTGCCGGCAAGGAAATTCTGTTCAGTAAGTTATCTGTTTCATGGTTCAACGCCTTCGAGAATTTTCTCAGGAAGGAGAAGAAAGCCATAACCACGATAAGCATCTACATGAAAACCTTGCGCTGTGTGATGAACGAAGCTGCCGCCGCCGGTCTTGTCAAGGAGGCTCTGTTCCCGTTCGGCCGGGGCAAATACATCATTCCTAAGGGCAGTTCCAGAAGCCTTTCCCTCTCGTACGACCATATTCGTAAAATAGTCGCCTATAAAGGCACGACTTCCAGAGAGCGCTACCGTGACCTGTGGCTATTCTCCTACCTTTGCAACGGCATCAACTTCCGTGATATGCTGTTCCTTAAATATAAGAATATAATAGACGGGGAAATATGCTTCCTTCGTTCCAAGACAGCTCATGCCTATGGAGGCTCCAAGATCATCCGTGCTGTGATCACACCAGAGATGATGGACATCCTCCATCGCTGGGGCAATCCCTACGACGGCAACCCCGAGACCCTCCTCTTTGACTACGCCGAGGGTGCTACTGACATGCTGTCAATCTCAAATACCGTCCGAAAAGTCATAAGCATGTGCAACAACGCATTGAAGAAGATCGCTGAGGAATTGGGAATCCCTCCATTTACAACCTATTCAGCCAGGCATAGTTTCGCGACAGTTCTCCTCCGTCAGGGCGTGGATCTCACATTCATTTCGGAATCTCTCGGCCACTCCAGCCTGATGGTCACCGAGCACTATCTCGGTGGCTCCGACCGTCTCGACAGAATGCGTAACGCTCGCCTCCTGACCAATTTCTGATGAATATGCTCCACCCGGCCACCGAGCCTGTCGAAGCGCCTGGCCCCGTCGAAGCGTCCGCCAGAGGGCGGCAACAACAAGGACACCTCCGGCATGCAAACCGTATGTCAGTCCACGATCCTGCTGATTGAATATGTCCGTTCCAGTGGTCTGAGTCAGTGTTTCCCGAGAGAAAACGGGTGTCACTCCCAGTAATAAATATGTTTACAGGCCCCCAGCGAGGGGTACTCCATAACACAACGACAAATATATGGGTTTAATTTTTCATAAACAAGATTTTTCATAAAGAAATTGCCGAAAAACTGAAAAAAAAGCATTTGTCACTGGGAGTGATAATGACGATGGATTAGATGTCCAATGAGACTAAGGAAGAGCGAGGGGTGCTCTTGTATTTTAATTGATGATAGCTATAAACATTTAAGTTCAATCTATACATTTTTATTTTTTTTTGTTATGAACAAAAAGTTGATCAATTCTTTCCTGCTTGGAGCCACATTGGTTCTCTCAGCGGGTGCTTTTGTGTCCTGTCAGGACTATAAAAGCGACATCAACGACCTTACCGATCGCGTGAGTGCAGTCGAGAAGGTGTCTAAGGAATTGCAGGCCCTCATTCAGAAGGGGTCTGTGATCACTAATGTGGAGTCTAGCGCGAAAGGTGTCAAAGTGACATTGAGCAGCGGCGAGACATTCGAGATTACCAACGGTACCAATGGCGCCGATGGTAAGGATGGCAAGCCGGGAAGCGTGGTGACAATCGGTTCGGATGGTTACTGGTACATTGATGGTGTCAAGACCGAGTACAAGGCCCAGGGTGAGAAGGGCGAAAAAGGTGACCAAGGTGAGACCGGCCCCCAGGGACCTCAAGGCCCGAAAGGCGAGGATGGCAAGGATGCCACTGGCATCTACTACTATCCTGGCACAGAAGGCGCTGAGAAGGGTTTCTGGGTAAAGGTTACCGTTGTCGGAGACAATGAGACAAAGGAAGTGACCACCTTGAGGTGGGCTCCAAAGGAGGAAGACCGCATTGGAGTTGTTTGGACTGACGGCCAGCTTAAGCTGACTAACGTCAAGGGTTATGATGGTACTCTTACGATTGACCTTAATACCTATCTTAAGGCTCTTGTCTACAAGCCTGAGATGGTTCTCGATGGCCAGAATGCCATGGAGTACATCTACATTCCTTACCAGCCGGTGGCCATCGGCCCTAAGGAGGTAGGTAATAAGCATGCCCACATGCGTCACACCGCTGATGGTTGGACCACGGTTGAGAACACCTATTCCGTAGGCGAGACGACAAATCACGCTGAGAATCCGGTTTACCTTAACCCTACTTATGACAAGCTGTACAGCCTTGATCCTTCAACTGCGATCGTGTCCGATTACACACAGGCAAACCTTGGAACCGTGTCTCAGGATCCTGATTTCGTGAAGACAAGAGTTGCTTCCGTGCCTAACTATGCGACCAATCCTGCCGAAGCCAATCCTACGGCCAGATTCATTGACATCAAGGACGGCATCATGCATGTCGGCATCACTATGCAAGGTGAGAAGGTAATGACCCAGGAGGAGGACAGTCCAAAAGACGCATTCAATTTCTATCCTCACGAAAAAGACAACGGCAAGATTACTGACCTCGCCGTCACCGCTCCGTTGGGAGAGGGCAAGGAGACAATCACCTCGACCTGGGCTTCTGTCTATGCCTCTCAGATGGTGTTCGAGAGCCTTGCCTATACCGCTTTTGCCAAGCAGTACACCTACATTGACCCGGAGCATGAGTACTCTTCATGGAAGTGGGACGCCGATAAGAATGAATTCGTACAGACTCTTAGTGAGCCAGGCAAGCTTCTTGGTTATAGTGAATACAGGCACGCCTATCCTGTAGAGGGTGGTATGCATCTTTATCATAATGTTCACGAAGCCGCTCAGATGGTGGCCACTCTTGAACTTCAGTACGACAGCGAGGTGGGTATCAACCTTAACAAACTCGTTGAAGCTGATGTCATCTTCAACTCCTGCCGCTCTTGGAATGACCGCGAGATCAAGACTCGCACCGAGGCTCAGCTTAAGGATCTTGGAATGAAGTTCAATTTCGTTCAGGTTCCTTACTCTGTTGGTGAGAATGGAACGGAACAGACCCAGAACCACAGCCTTCTCAAGACTAGGGCTGACGGCACTTACATCGTTGCCTGTGGTGTCAAGTCAAACAGCGACACCGATCCTCTTGCCTGCGAGCCGGATGAGACAAAGATAGGCAAGAACGCTCCGAAGTCGATCGTCGGCAGAACTCCGCTTATCCGCGTAGAACTTAAGGACACTGTCAACAACAAGATTGTCGAGGAAGGTTACATCAAGTTCATCATAGTTGAGCCTGAGAGACCTATCATCACCAAGGTATTCGATCTTGGCTACTTCTACTACAAGTGTACGGAGCAGTTCCAGCCAACCACTTGGCACGCCATAGAGCAGAAGGTCCTTGACGAAGCTGTTGACATGGGTAAGGAGACTTTCAATGTTCTCTATGAGGCTGTGAAGTACTCGCACTTGCTTGAACTGCCTGACTTCCCTGTGCCGATTGATCCTAATGACCCTATCTTTGAGTTCGCACAGTGGGTTCCTACTGGTAAATTCGACATTTATGGTCAGCCAATATTCAAGCTTGCTGACAAGAAGATTGGTCATATCTTTGAGTACAAGGAGCCTGATTCCGAGACAACCAACATGTTTGGTATTTACCTCGGTCGCGAAGACTTCGTGAACTGTGTGAACGACAAGACATATCCTGTTGTTGAGGAGGTAAGGTACATTAAGTTCATCCCGAGGAAGGGTCTGGGCAACACCAACTTCAACCGTGAGCCAGTCTATCTCCCGGTAAAGATTTCCTTCGCTTACCCTAAGGGCGTGATGGCTAACAAGATACCTAAGTACTGGTATGCTGACAACAGTTTCAACCCTGCCAATGATGTCCTTGACAAGGATCAGCTTAAAAACATCCACGGTAACGTCGAGGCCCCAGGCAATGAGGTTGACATCAAGGAGGCTAACTGCGACTTCAATGTTTATCTTGACGAGCGCTTCGCCAAGACCACTATTGGACATTCATTCGGTAACACTTGGGGAACAGATTTCGTTTTCCGTGTGAAGGACAACGCTCCTACAATCACAATCGAGCCGGATGCCTTCACTCCATCAATGGCTTGGAATGTTCCAGCTAACTTCCCGACATTCAAACAGGACTCTCTCCGTTATGTCTATTACTTCACTCTCGCCAACCATGACAAGACGGTAAAAGGCGCGAGCGGTAAGGAGTACAAGCTCACTGTTGCCAACACTGAGGCTATTAATACGCCTGATGCTGCAGTGTCTCTCTACACTGATCCTGTTGCCTACGAGTACAAAAACACTGTTCTTAAGGCAGACGGCACGGAGATCGCCAAGATTGAGTATCTATATAATGATACCCAGTTTGGAGAGCAGGCGTCACGTGATTACGAGGCAAGGCTCGTGATAGTAAACAACGATGCCGCAAAGGATTTGATCAATGTTCCTGAAGGTAAGAGAACACTTAACATCAATGATGCCGAGTCTGTTGCCAAGTTCTTCAATGCGACATTTGATGTCAACCTCGGTGTTGCTGTCTTTAACGAGGAATGTGGCGCTTACATGCCTCTGAAGGACAACACATTCAATGTTGAGCTCCTGAAGCCGGTTTATGTCGAGCCTAAGGGACCGGCTGTGTTTACTGATGCGGTTGACAACGGAACTAAGATTTCTCTCTATGATCTTGTTGAGTTCTATGATTGGAGGTCTGTTGGTAGCGCTAGTACCTACGTCTTCAGAACCCATACGTCTACAGACCTTTACAAGTACTACAATGTGGATCTCATCACTGTTAATCCTGAGGAGATCGAGACTGACCTTTCCGGTGAGTTCAAGCCTCTCAAGGAGTACAGCAACGGTGTTGAATTCCAGGTACTGAATGGCGCTGGAACCCGTATTGACGATGGTCATATTGTTCCTGCCGGACATGCGTCAACGCCTAAGAAAGAAGCTAAGAACTACGATTACCTGAGGTATAAGAACAACACCGCTACAGTTGTCAGCTTCAAGGTTAGGATTCCTGTAAGAGTCCGTCACAAGTGGAGCCAGAAGGATCTTATTGTTTGGGTTGATGGTTCTGTTAACAGGACTGAAGGTAATTAGTTCATAACAGATTAATCTATCGATTTCCCCGGTTTGCGAAAACGAGCCGGGGATTTTTTCTTCTAAGGCCTTGACTTCCATGCTAATGACACTAATCATAAACTGATGATGAGAAAGATCATTATGTTTTGGCTGTGTGCGCTTCTCGGCTTTACCGCCGTGTCCGCAGCCACACGAAAGGATGACCGGCAGGCCATTCCTACTATCAAGTCCGTCGCCGTGGAGTTCAGTCCCGAATGGACTGTTCAGATTCTTGGCGGAGGAGCCTACACATTAGGGGAGGCGGATTTCGCTGACCTTCTTTCTCCTGCCGCCCAATTGTCGGTCGGCTACAGGTTCAGCAGGTTGTTGGGGGCAAGGATTTCCTTCAGCGGCTGGCAGGCCAAAGGACGATACAACTATCCTTACCTCGACTATCAATGGAACTATCTGCTGACAAGCTCGGAGGTTGTCTTGGATGTCACTTCCATCCTGGCTGGCTGGCGTTGCGATCGTCTTTTCAGTCTTAATCTCTTTGTGGGAGGCGGTGTAGCCGCCGGCTTCAGAAATGTCGATGCGGCGCGCATGTGTAGGGATAAAGCTGATTTCCACGGTTTTGAGAAGTTGTGGACAGGGACAAGGGCTTTCTGGGGTGCACGTGGTGGCTTAGAGATCGATGTCCGTCTTGCACGCCGTCTGTCCCTTTGTCTTCAGTCGGATGCGATGATGTTCCCGGACGATTTCAATTCCAAGGTTGGTAAAGATGATGCGTTCGACTGGCAGTTCAACTGCCTTTTGGGAGTTAGATTCCGTTTTGGTCGATAGCCGGAACAACCTGATGGGCCATGCTATAAATTTACAATGTCAATTAATCTTTAATCAGTATGAGAAATTATTTCAAGGTGGGTTACCGGTTTGCCGCAGCGGCGCTCATTGCCTTGTCGTCGCTGATGTCATGTTCTGACTATCAGGATGAAATCAACAATCTCGGCAAACTCTATGAGGGGCATGAGCAGCGCCTCAAAAGCCTGGAGACACTCTCCGACAGGTTCGGTGAGCAGCTTAAGAGCCTGGTGTCCCTTGTCAATGCCATGGAGGGGGGCGACTACATAAAATCTGTTGTCTCTGTCGAGGACGGCTACACGATTTATTTCAGCAAACATGAACCGATAACAATCTCCAATGGCAAGGACGGCCAAAATGGACTTGATGGGATGACTCCTGACATCTCAATCAGGCAGGATTCAGACGGATGCTACTATTGGACGCTGAATGGCGAGTGGCTTTTGGCCGGAGGGCAGAAAGTCCGCGCTAACGGTAAGGATGGGGCGAAAGGCGAAAACGGCGAGAAAGGAGACAAAGGTGATAAGGGCGATAAGGGAGACCCGGGCAGTGCGAGTGGGGCTCCGATGCTTCGCATCAATTCTACCACGAATGAGTGGGAGGTTTCTGCCGACGGGGGAAAGACCTGGACTACAACGGGAACCAAGGCGACTGGACTGCAAGGGGAGAAAGGAGATAAAGGTGACAAGGGTGACGCTGGTGGTTCCGGCCTGTTCGCTGGCGTTAAACTCTCGGAAGACGGGAAGACTTTGATACTCACAATGGCGGATGGTACGGTATATAGTATTCCTGTTGCCGAGAATGAACCTGAGCCAGAAGTGAAGTACGTCTGGGTGGGAGGCAATCTGGTTGACTCCAACAATGCGTCAAGTGTCGGAGGCGCTTGGCTTAAGAGGGGAAAGGTTTCGTATGACTTTGAGTCGAAGATCCTTACACTTCAAGGAGTGGAGATCGAGACTTCCCTCGACAACGTAGGCATCAAATCTGAAGTGAGCGGACTGACAGTCAATGTCATCGGAACCTGCTCAATTAAGTCCACCGCTTCCGCTGTTAACGCTCTTGCCAACATGAGGATAACAGGCACGGGAATCCTCCACCTTGAGGGTATGATAGGAATAATGCTGCAGCCTAATTCTTCTGTCACCATCTCGGATACCGATGTCAGGGTGAGAGGCAAATGGGGGGTCACCAGCCCTCAGGGTGGAGATGGCTATCTTAAGGTTGAGGGAACGAGAACCTATCTTGCGGTCGAGGGAACCTCGGGTTCAATCGCAGACATTGATGGCTTGGGGCTGGACGGATGCAAGATCACCGCACCCGCGAATGCTGTCTTTGACTCTTTCTCCGGCTCTGTAGTCGTTGGCGAGGATGTAGTGAAGACTCTTGTGGAGATCAAGAGTGTGTACGACCTCTCCATCGGAGGAGAGAAAGTCTCCGCTGACAACGCCGCAAGCATCACCGGATCGTGGCTGAAGGGAGGCAGTGTCTCCTATGAGGTGGCATCCAACACCCTTACCTTGACCAACGCCGAGATTGTCTCTTCGGCGGCAGGGATTGTGTCCTCCATCGAGAATCTCAAAATCCGCGTGAACGGGAAATGCGACATCTTCTCGTCCGGATCGGCCATTGAGTCCGCCGGTTCCTTGAACATCCTTGGAGCTGGCACCTTGAACCTGCGCAGTGTCTCGGGCAGCGGAGTGGCGCTCGCCGAGAATGGCGCCAGACTTACGATCAGCGGCTGCAAGGTGAACGCGGACGGCAGCAGAGGCTTGTCTGGTCTTGTTGACGGCCTGTCTTACCTCTCGGTCTCCGACGCGGACACGGAAGTTACGGCCACGGGTACTCTGGGTTCGGTGGTTAACTTTGACGCTCTGGATCTCGACGGTTGTGTGATTTCCGCGCCTGAAGGAGTGAAGTTCGACGCCACCAACCGCGGGATAGTCAAGGATGGTGTGATTGTCACATCGAAGGTCGTGATAGGGAAGAAATCCTCCTACGATCTCTGGATAGGCGGTGTCAGAGTGACCGCCGAGAACGCCTCCAACATAACAGGAGCCTGGCACGGAGGAGGTTCGGTTACCTACAGCGCCGCCAGCAACCTGCTGACTTTGAACAATGCAATAATCCAGTTGTCCGACGAGACCACAATCGGGTTGGATTCCCGTATTGATGGACTGAAGATTTACGTCAGCGGCACGTGCTCCGTGGTCTCAAAGGCTCCGGCGATGTCCGTGTCTGGGTCTGTCACGATAATCGGTGGCGGTGTGCTGAATCTGGAAAGTGAGGGGTGCGGTTTGTCCTTGACCGCCAAGGACTCAAGGTTCAATGTCGCCAAGGCCACAGTCAATGTCAAAGGTAAATGGGGCATTGTAGGCGGAAAGGCGTACAATGCCTACTTGGAACTCTCCGATGCCGCAGGAGAACTGTCAGCTGAGGGAGCCGAAGGTTCGATTGTGGACATTGGAGGAATTGCACTGGCTGAAGGATGCGCCATCACCATCCCTGACGGGGCTGTTTTCGACACCGCCAGGAAAGCTGTCGTGACAAGTGAGGGTGAGGTCATCAAGGCCAAAGTGAGAATCGGCAAGAAGTAGTAGCCGGACTCTGTGACTGGTCAAGCCATTTCGCCAAGGCTCTTTATGGGGCCGGTGAAGTGGCTTCTCCTTTTTCTTCCGCCTTCAAGACCTCCCCTCTGACCCTGAGGATGATCTGGTTTGGACTTGAGGAAACGTACACGGCGATGGTCTTGTCGAATCTGCCTACTCCTATCTGGTTGGAGAACAGCACCTTTATCTCGCCGCTTTCTTTTGGCTTGACCGGTTTCCCCGACCATTCCACCTGCGTGCAGCCGCACGATACGATCACCTTTTGTATGACAATCGCCACGTTGGTGTTGTTTCTGTACTTGAATATGCAGGTCTGTGATCCACCGCTCTCGGCGAACTTTCCGAAGTCGTGCACCTTGTTCTCGAAAGTCAGCGTTTTGTCCACCACCACACTTTGGCCTTGTGCCGCTGCGGAAGAGATGACTCCTATCGGCAGTGTCTGAACAGTCAACAGCAGAACACTGGACAGAAGATATTCAATAACAGCAATTTTTCTCATTTGCCTATGTTTTTGGATTCGGCTCTTTACGGACATTGCAGCAGGGCTGCCGAATCGGTTGTGTCATTATGCGCAAGTCCATTCAAATATAACGAATTGTCGCCAAATATGAAAACTATGCAGAGAATATACCAACGAAAACACCGATTAAAACGCCACGAAAACACCGATTGAAATGCCACGAAAACATCGATTGCTTTGTGCTTTTACGTTAATTTTCATAACTTTGGCAAATAAATGAAAATTTAGTATGGAATATCTCAAGAGAATCGCTGATCGTATATTGCAAGACAACCTTGAAGCCTCGGGCGCGGTGCTTGTTGAGGGGCCGAAATGGTGCGGAAAAACCACGACATGCAGCCAAATTGCTAACAGCTCCATTAGTTTGCAGGATGTTGACATGAGGGATGAATATCTGGCGACGGCGGCTTCCAAGCCATCGCTTCTTCTGATGGGCGACACTCCACGTTTGATTGACGAATGGCAGGATGCGCCTGTAATCTGGGATGCGGTACGAACAGTATGCGATAAAAGAGGTGGTGTCCCGGGACAGTTCATCCTTACTGGCTCCAATAGGGTGAAAAAAGAAGAGACCAGACATTCGGGAACAGGCAGGATCGCAAAGATGAAAATGCTCCCTATGAGTTTATGGGAGTCAAAGGAGTCGACAGGGCAGGTCTCTGTCGGTGAACTATTTAATGACCCGGAATATGATATTGACGGTAGAACTTCAAAACTGTCTGTCGAGGAATTGATTCTTGCGGCGTGCCGTGGTGGATGGCCAGCATCGCTTCTTCCTGTAAAAAACAAGGCCCGGTTGCTTGTTGCCAAGAATTATATGAAAAGTGTCTGCTCGGAGGATATTTCCAGAATAGATGGAGTTCAGCGTGACGAGAAGACTGCCGCGATGATAATGCGTTCATACGCCCGTAACATCTCAACGATTGTCAAAAAGACATCAATGCTTTCGGATGTCACTTCTTCCGGTGAGGTAAGCTGCTCTTCGGACACGTTTGATGATTATGTCAAGGCTTTGGAAAAATTGTTTGTCATTCAGGACATAGGTGCATGGTGTCCGGCGATAAGGAGTAAATCAAACATCAGAAGTACCCCTAAAAGATCGTTCTGTGATCCGTCTGTCGCTGTCGCCGCTTTGGGGTTGTCTCCGGATATCTTGATGACACAATTGAAGACATTTGGGTTCCTGTTCGAGCAGATGTGCATACGTGATCTTCGGATTTACACGATGGATCAAGATAGCCACCTTTCGTATTACCGGGACAGGTACGGACTTGAGGCGGATGTCGTGTTGCATCTTTCGGACGGACGCTATGCCTTGATTGAGTGCAAACTCGGCAGCCGCGAGATTGAGGACGGTGCGGCACATCTGCTTGAACTTAAGCGGCTGATAAAAACACACAACGAATCTGAGATGCAGAACCCGCTGAGAGAGCCGGATCTGCTTATGATCATCACAGGTGGCCAAATGGCGTACACAAGGCCTGATGGGGTCAAGATTGTTCCTATTGGGTGCTTGAAGGACTGAGCGTCCGCTGTAATTATATTAATAGGTATATATCTTTAAGCCCTTACGGCCGCTGAGGGCGGCAGAAGCATCCGGCATCCCGACCATAACGACTGCTTTCCCCTGCTTTCGCATGCAAAGTGCATGTCGGAGGCGGGGTTTTGCTTATGAATATGTCCGTTCCGGAAGCTTGTGACGTGGATTCCCGTGAGAAATGGGATGTCACTCATAGTGACAAATGCTTTTTTTCGGTTTTTCGGCAATTTCTTTATGAAAAATCTTGCTTATGAAAAATTAAACCCATATATTTGTCATTGTGTTATGGAGTACCCCCTTGTGGGGACCGCAAAACATATTTATTACTATGAGTAACAATTATACGTTTTATTTATTTCAATTTTGTTTTTTAGCTATGAACAAAAAAATTAAAAACTTGTTCCTCGCTGGAGCCCTTGTCTTGGGCTTCGCGGGTGTAGCCGTATCTTGTACGGACTACGATGATGACATCAACAAGCTGAAGGAGGAGAACTCCCAGCTTGCGTCCACCATCAAGGATCTTCAGTCGAAGATCAATGCTGGATGTGTTATCACTGGCGTGACCGCCACTGATGACGGTCTCGTGATCACTACAAGTGATGGTAAGACCTACACCATCACTAATGGTAAGGATGGCGCTCCTGGCGCTCCTGGTGCTCCTGGTAAGGATGGCGCTCCTGGCGCTCCTGGTGCTCCTGGTAAGGACGGCAAGGACGGCGGTTTCTACAAGCCTAACGCTGACGGTTTCTGGTACTACTATGCGAGCAAGGATGCAGAGGGTGAGAAGACCGACCTCACCGTGTTCCCTGTTGGTACCATCACTGCTGAGCTTAAGGACGGCAAACTCATCCTTCACAACGTGAAGAATGCAAAAGGTGAGTATGAGGACTTCGAGTTCGACCTTGAGAAGGCTCTCTCTTCCCTCGTTTTCGTGCCTCAGTGCTACGTTGACGGTGTAGAGGGTATGGACTTCGTGTCTATGCGCTACAATGATCTTCTTGGAGCGGCCGTTAATACCAAGGGGGAAAAGTGGACTGCTGGTAATAAAACAACCCACATCAACCCTGAATTCGAGGCTGAGTATCATGTTAACTCTGCTGATGTCAAGCTTGACGAGACCTACACCTACTCTTTCGTTAAGAAGGATGTTCATTTCTACACAAGAGCGAGTGCCTCTGAGGATTTCGATGTTGTTCCGACATTCAAGAGCTTCAAGGATGGTATACTGACAGTTTCTGTCGCGGTTACCGGCACAGAGGCTAACGATAATTGGATCTCCGTTGTAGCCCTCAAGGCTCAGAAGAAGGATGTTGTTGTCGTTTCCGACTACGCTACCCTCATTAGACGTGAATTTGGGGCTCCAGTGATTGCTTGGCCTCAGGCGATCTCTGAGAAAGCTAAGAACATCAATAAGAAAGATGCCCACTTCAGACGCTATATCGCTGAACCAGATGCTGACGCTTTCCTTAATAATCAGATTGTTTGGTCTGAGGGTCATATTACTCTTGACGAAGCTCACGCTACATGTGACACCGCTGTTGTTTACAACGAGTCACTTGATCTTAAGTCGATCGTAGCCGCTCACGCACTTAATGGTGATGTATGCCGTGAGTTTAATTCAGGTGAGCTTAAGGAATTCGGCCTCGACTGGAAGTTCGAGCTTGTAAAGAACTACAAGATCGGTACTCCTGTAACGGATCAGGCTGACTTCGCTACCATTGAGAACGGTATGTTCACTCCGAAGGTGTTCAGCACTGACGGAACCGCCGCTATCGGACGTACTCCTATTGTACGCGTGTCCCTCATGAACGGAAAGAATGTTGTTGCAGTTGCTTACATCAAGATCTTCATTAAGTCTCCTGCTGCTGTCGAGAAGGAAATCCCTACATACGAGCTTAAGCCGGTTGACGAAAAGAAGGACAACATCTTCAAGTTCATTTCTTGCACCAGTGGTGTCAACGTTCTCTTTACTACGGTTGAGGACATGAATGTCGAGATCTACAACAAGGAGAACCTCAGCAAGAAGAATTTCCACCTTCTTTATAATGAGTTTGTTCCAAATGCCGGAGCTACTGATGCAGAGAATATCGGTACAGTTGAAGATGTTATAAATGGTGATGCAGAGGCCACACATGTTCTTAAGTGGACGCTCGATTACGCTGACCTCTTTAAGTATAGCGGCAAGACCATCACTCACATCGTTCAGTATCGTAACGCAGATGATCATAAGACTGCGGTTAACGTTAAACTTACAGCTACGGTTCAGGATCTTTCCATGTACATGACATTCGATGTAACCGAAGCTGAGTACATCAAGGAGTACTGGGATAATGCCTGCACTCAGACCACCTACAATGTTGCCGTTCCTGAGGATGGTAGCGTAGATCCTACTAAGTGTGTCTACTCAGTTGACATCAATGCCTCATTTGAGACCATTAAGACTCCTGGTGCTGACTTTGGACAGATCCGTCTGTTTATCGGCTCTACAAACCAGATCACAAATGTCAAGTACTTCTTCTGCAAGGATCACATGGAGAAGATTACTAAGGTAGGTGATGTTGCCGTTAAGTTTACTGTCAATCCTGATGGTACAGAGCTTAAGGCTAAAGTCGGTGATAAGACTGAAGTTGTCGCTAATATTAACAATACTGCAACTAAGGCTCCTTGGAATGTCTTCACCTACAATAAGGAAAGTGCTGTTGCCAAGCAACTTCTCAATACCGGCGAGATGATTGTCAAGATTGGAGCAGTTGGTACGATTTGCGGAACCTCAGATAAGTATAACAGAGAGATCAAGCTGACCTTCAAGGGTGAGGATCACTTCGACGCTCTTGTAAAGGTTCCTGTAACTATTGCCACTACTTCCGCTGATTCATTCACTGATGGTGTTGACTTTGGCCAGCCGGGTTCTTATGTTGACATCGCCAAGGTTATCGATCCATCTGATTGGAGGAAGAAAAAGTTCTCTGACAACCCTAACTATTGGGATTACTATGGACCGTTTACTATTAGGTTCGATATCTACAATGCTGAGGCTTACTTGAACGGTAAATGGGCTGCGCTTCCTGCAACCATCGACATCAATCAGTCTGTTGCTGGTAGCAGTGTTATCAGCACGAAGGATGGCACGAAGACAGCTACTCTTGAGAATGCTGCCAAGTACGGCTACCTGACCTATTGCAACAACGGTGTCGTTGTGGACAAGGCCTTCAAGATCCGCGTTAAGGCTGAAGTTGAATATGGTTGGGGTGTTATCACGACAGATTGGATTACAATCGATGTCAATAAGACTATCGGTCAGTAATTATCTGACGCAACTGATACATGTTGGGAGGGGCGCAGTCGCACCCCTCCCTTTTTTAAGTGATTTGACGATGTTTAAGCGTTTTCTAGTTGTCGTTATCGGCATGCTTACCGTGTCGTTTTCTGTTGATGCTCAAAAGAAGACATCGGTTTGCTTTGATGCAGGGGTATTTGACATGGGAGCGTATCCTTCTGACAGTTGCGTGCTTTCTAAGACTTTTTCGTTTACCAACACCGGAAGTGAAAAGCTTTATTTTCTTGATGCGAAAACTGACTGCTCGTGCGTTAAGGTGACGATACCGAAGAAGCCTGTGGCTCCCGGTAAGCGAGGTGCCATTCGTGTCGATTTTGATGGTAATACAAAGCCTTTGGGATGCTTCTCAGGTTGGATTTATTTTGCCAGCAACACCGATCCCGAAAGGTTCAGGGTCAGGATTTTTGCATCTAAGTACAAGGCTCAGGCCAAATAGAGGGCATTATTCCATCCTTAATTTTGCTTTTTGGAAAAAATGTGCTATTTTCGCAATGATAAATGTGCAAATTTTATTCATTAACATCATGAAACGTATATTGACTATTCTTGCAAGCGTTGCGCTTGTGGCTTCTCTGTCCGTTGCTAACGCACAGAAGAAGGATTTTGATCCGTATTGGTTTATGCAGCTTCAGGGTGGTGCGGCTCACACTATCGGTGAGACCTCATTCTCTGACCTTATCTCGCCTTCGGCAGCTGTCTCATTCGGCTATCAGTTCTCTCCGGTTTTCGGAGCAAGGCTCAATGTCAACGGCTGGCAGGCTAAGGGTGCCGTGAATGGCCCTACCACAGTCTACAAGTTCAACTATGTCGAGGGTGCGGCTGACCTCATGATCGATGTCGCGTCCATCTTCGCAGGCTATAAGTTCGACAGAACCCTGAATCCTTACATCTTCGGTGGTGTAGGTGTCAACTACGCATTCAACAACGACGATGCCGTAAAGGTTAAGGATCAGTTCCGCAGTGGTTACCTCTGGGAGGACAACAAGATCTCACCTGCTTTCAGAACAGGTGCCGGTCTCAACATCAGACTCACCGATGTCATCGCCCTCAACCTCGAAGGCAACTGCAGCTTCCTGAATGACCACTTCAACTCAAAGAAGGGCTCAAAGGCTGATTTCCAGATCAAGGCTGTGGCCGGTCTTACTTTCAGCTTCGGCAAGGCCAAGCCGGTCGCTCCGGCTCCGGTACCTGCACCGGCTCCTGTCGTAAGGCCTGAACCTGAACCAGAGCCAGTTGTGGAGGAGAAGGTTGAGGTTGTGCCTGCTTTCGAGTCTCTCACACGCAACGTCCTCTTCGTGATCAACAAGTGGGACATCCGTGAGAGCGAGCAGCTCAAGATCGACGAGGTTGTCGAGGCTCTCAAGGCCAACCCTGACACCAAGGTCCGCGTTTCCGGCTATGCCGACAAGGCCACAGGTACCGCCAAGAGAAACAAGTTCCTCTCAGAGAAGAGGGCTGAGGTTGTCGCTGCGGCCATCGTTGCCGCCGGCATCGACAAGGACAGGATCATCACTGAGTACTTCGGTGACACCGTCAATCCTTTCGAGACTCCTGAGGAGAACCGTGTGGCTGTCTGCCTCGTGAAATAGTCTTGACAGATTATCAGATAGAAAAGGCTGGGTTGTTCCCCGGCCTTTTTGTGTGTTAAGGGATTGGTCTCGGCCTTTGGTGTCAAAAAGTCTGAAAAAAGGCGGTTTTGATGTCGAAATCGGATAGGCTTTTTGTCTTTTTGGATGATTTTGACTAACTTGGCGCAAATTTTTCATTAAGTGGATTACGTCGTTTGAACGACAAGTTAACAACCATATTCAAAGATGGCAGAAAATAAGAACATAGGGTACATTTCGCAGGTCATCGGGCCTGTGGTGGATGTCCATTTCGATGTGGAGTCTGATCAGACGCAGCTTCCCCGCATCCATGATGCGTTGGATGTGGACAGAGGCGAGGGCAGGAAGCCCTTGGTCATCGAGGTGCAGCAGCACATCGGCGAGGACACGGTCAGATGCGTGGCGATGGACTCCACTGATGGTCTGAGACGAGGGATGAAGGCGGTCAACACGCACGCTCCGATCTCGATGCCGACCGGCGCTCAGATCAGGGGCCGTGTGATGAATGTTGTCGGGGACGCGATCGACGGACTGGGAGACCTGAGCGAGGACAACACCTTGCCTATTCATAGGGAGCCTCCTAAATTCGAGGACTTGAAGACCTCGCAGGAGGTGCTTTACACCGGCATCAAGGTCATCGACCTTCTGGAGCCTTATCTGAAGGGCGGAAAGATCGGTCTTTTCGGTGGAGCCGGTGTGGGTAAGACCGTGCTGATCAAGGAGCTGATCAACAACATCGCCAAGAAGCACAACGGTTTCTCGATCTTCGCTGGAGTGGGGGAGCGTACCAGGGAGGGCAACGATCTTCTCCGCGAGATGATCGAGTCCGGGGTGATCAAGTACGGTGAGGAGTTCTTGAAGTCGATGGAGGAAGGTCACTGGGATCTGTCCAAGGTTGACAGGAACGAGCTGGAGAAGTCGCAGGTGGCGATGGTCTTCGGCCAGATGAACGAACCGCCGGGAGCGCGTTCGTCGGTGGCCCTTTCCGGCCTGACTCTTGCCGAGTCTTTCCGTGACAGCGACAAGGGGGACGGCCCGAGAGACATCCTCTTCTTCATCGACAACATCTTCAGGTTCACCCAGGCGGGATCCGAGGTGTCAGCCCTTCTGGGCCGTATGCCTTCGGCGGTGGGCTACCAGCCTACGCTCGCGACGGAGATGGGCCAGATGCAGGAGCGCATCACCTCGACGAAGAACGGCTCGATCACTTCGGTGCAGGCTGTATATGTGCCGGCGGACGACTTGACCGACCCGGCTCCGGCGACCACCTTCTCGCACCTCGACGCGACCACCGTGCTGAGCAGAAAGATCACCGAGTTAGGAATATACCCGGCCGTGGATCCGCTGGAGTCCACTTCCAGAATCCTCGATCCGAACATCGTCGGGCAGGATCACTACGACACCGCCCAGAGGGTCAAGCAGATCCTCCAGAGGAACAAGGAACTTCAGGACATCATCGCCATCCTCGGCATGGACGAGCTTTCGGACGAGGACAAACTGACGGTGAACCGGGCGCGTCGTGTGCAGAGGTTCCTGTCGCAGCCGTTCGCTGTGGCGGAGCAGTTCACGGGCGTGCCGGGAGTGATGGTGGACATCCAGGACACCATCGACGGCTTCCGCAGGATCCTTGACGGCGAGGTCGATTACCTGCCGGAGCAGGCGTTCCTCAATGTTGGAACCCTCGAAGAGGCGATCAAGAAGGGCGAGGCGATCCTGGCGAACGCCAAGTAGGAATATGTCTGATAAGGAGGAGTACGAATATGTCTGAGAAATCATCGGTGATTGTTCTTGAGGTCATCTCACCCGAGAGGACTTTGGTGCGCGCGACGGTTGATTCCGTGGAACTGCCGGGGTCGAAGGGGCGTTTTGTGGTCCTGAGGGATCATGCGGCGCTGATCTCTTCGCTGGAGCGGGGGAGGATCTCCTATCGCAGCGGTGAGAGGACGGATGGTCTGGACATCGCCTCCGGCTTTGTGGAAATCAATGACAACCGTGTTGTCGCTTGCGTGGAACTGTGATGAGAAAGTGGATCTACATATTCATTTGCCTTTTGCTCCCGCTCCCGCTGGGTGCGGAGTTGTCCTCTCCGGTCGCTGAGTATGTCGAAGCGGCGGAAGTTCGGCAGGACTCGCCGGCCGTCAAGACATTCGACATGGACGAGTACCTCTACGGTCACGTCCGCGACTCCTACGAGTGGCACATCACCACGGTGAAGGGTCATCCGGTCAGCATCCCGCTGCCGGTGATCGTCGTGAGCAAGACCGGCGGCGGTCTTCATGTCTTCAGCTCCAGGCATCTGGAGCACGGGGAATATGAAGGGTTCCACATCGCTCCCGCCGGAAGCAAGTACGAGAACAAGATCGTCGAGCTGGCCGCCGACGGTTCCGAGGTCAGGCCGTGGGACTTCTCGATCACCAAGAACGTGTTGGGATTGCTGATCAACTGCGCCCTGCTGCTGTTCATCGTGCTGGGAACGGCCCGGTGGTACAGGAGGCACGACGCGCGCGAGGAGGCTCCGAAAGGCGGGGTCGGCGTGATGGAGATGCTCGTGACCATGATCGAGGATGATGTCATCAAGGCCTGCGTCGGCGAGGACTACAGACGCTATTCGCCTTACCTTCTGACAGCGTTCTTCTTCATATTCATAAACAACTTGATGGGGATCGTGCCATTCTTCCCCGGCGGAGCGAACATCACCGGCAACATCGCCGTGACGCTCGTGCTGGCGATGTTCACCTTCTTCACCGTCAACATATTCGGTAACAAGCATTACTGGAAGGACATCCTTTGGCCGGAGGTTCCGACTTGGCTGAAGGTGCCGCTGCCGCTGATGCCGGTGATCGAGATCATCGGGATGTTCACCAAGCCTTTCAGCTTGATGGTCAGGCTTTTCGCCAACATCCTCGCAGGACACTTCATGATCCTTGGAGTCGTGGCCGTGATCTTCCTCACCGCTGAACTTGGGGCGGCCCTGAACGGCAGCCTCACCGTGGTGGCTGTGCTTCTGGGAGTGTTCATGGACTGCCTGGAACTGCTTGTCGCCTTCATCCAGGCCTATGTGTTCACGATGCTGTCGGCTGTCTTCATCGGGCTGTCGCGGCAGAAGCCGGAGGCGACGGAATAAATAGGAATATTCAGAATAAACAATTTAAAATCATAGAATTATGTTACTTTCTACAATTTTGCTTCAAGCTCTCTCTCTGGGTAGAGTAGGTGCTACTATTGGTGCTGCCCTGGCTGCTTTCGCCGCCGCTTTCGGTATCGGTAAGATCGGTACGGCTTCCCTTGAGGCCGGCGCGCGCCAGCCGGAGAAGGCTGACCACTACAGGATGACGGCCATCATCGTCAGCGCCCTGATCGAGGGTGCCTGTCTGTTCGCCATTGTTGTTTGTCTTATCGCGAAATAGTCAATGTCACTCATCACTCCTGATTTCGGATTGCTTGTCTGGATGACGCTGATCTTCGGCATCGTCTTCTTCGTGCTGGCGAAGTGGGGCTTCCCTATGATCACCGGCTCGGTCGAGAAGAGGGCGCAGAGGATAGGTGAATCCATCAAGGCGGCCAAGGAGGCGGAGGAGAGGCTTCGCAACCTTGCCGAGGAACAGTCCCGGATGATCGAGGAGGCCAGGCAGGAGCAGAGCCGGATTCTGAAGGAGGCCGCGGCTTCGAGGGACAACATCGTTGAGCAGGCGAAGGTTCAGGCGAGGGAGGAGGCTTCCCGCATTCTGGATCAGGCTCGCACGCAGATCGCCGCCGAGAAGGAGAACGCTTTGCGGGATGTCCGCAAGGAGGTCGCGCTGCTTTCGGTCAGCGTCGCCGAGAAGGTGCTGAAGGCGAGCCTTTCGGATGGTGCTGAGCAGTCGGCTCTGGTTGATAGGCTTGTGGATGAGGTTTCCTCGTCTAAGGACTTGAAGAATTGATGCTATGAACACAGGAATTATCGCGACACGTTACGCCACCGCACTTCTGAAGCTGGTCGAAGAGACCGGCTCCGGTGAGTTGGTCGCGGCCCAGGTGCAGGTCATTGAGAAGGCTCTTGACGAAGTGCCTGATTTCCGGCGTGCCGTGGATGATCCTGCGGTTGCGGCGGTTCAGAAAATCTCGCTTTTTGAGGCTTCATTGAAAGATTCGATGGCTCAGGAACTGCATAAATTCCTCGAACTCTTGATCCGTAACGGCCGCATCGGTGATGTAAGGCTGGTTCTGACCACCTTCGTCACTGAATATTACCGCTCACGGCACATCAAGCGCGCGCGGCTTGTGGTCGCTGATCCGGCACTGCTGGACCCTGAGCCAACTCCTTCGGACCCTGTGCCTGTCGAAGGGTCGCTTCGACAAGCTCAGCGACCGGCATTGGAGTCCCGTCTCCGTGATTTGGTCGAGAAACAGACCGGCTGCAGGCTGATCCTGAAAACCGAAGTCAACCCGTCCCTCATAGGCGGCTTCGTCTTCGAGGTCGAGGACACCGTCCTGGACGCTAGCGTCTCACGTCAGCTTGATGTCATCAGGCATCAATTCATAGAAAAGAACAGAAGAATAGTTTAGTATGGACAACATAAAACCAAGTGAAGTCTCCCAGGTGCTTCTGGAGCAGCTGAAGGACATTGACACATCCCTCCGGTTCGAGGAAATCGGCAAGGTGCTGCAGGTCAGCGACGGTGTCGCCAGAATGTATGGCCTGACCAACGCCGAGGCCGGAGAACTGCTCGAATTCGAGAGCGGAGTGATGGGCGTTGTGATGAACCTTGAGCAGGACAATGTCGGAGCCGTGCTTCTCGGCCCGACCGATGAGGTCAAGGAGGGAATGACGGTACGCAGAACCGGACGGATCGCCTCCATCAAGGTCGGTGAGCAGATGCTCGGAAGAGTGGTCGATCCGCTTGGCGTTCCGCTTGACGGACTTGGCAAGGTCGAAGGAGACCTGACGGAGATGCCGCTGGAGCGCAAGGCTCCGGGTGTCATATTCCGTCAGCCCGTCACCGAGCCTCTCCAGACCGGAATCATGGCGATCGACTCGATGATACCGATCGGCCGTGGCCAGAGGGAACTCATCATCGGCGACCGTCAGACCGGCAAGACCGCCATCGCCATCGACACGATCATCAACCAGCGCGCCAACTACGAGGCCGGGCATCCTGTCTATTGCATCTATGTGGCGATCGGACAGAAGGGTTCCACCGTGGCCAACATCGTGGAGACGCTCCGCTCGAAGGGTGCGATGGACTACACGGTTGTCATCGCCGCGACAGCGGCCGATCCCGCTGCGCTGCAGTATTTCGCCCCGTTTGCCGGAGCCGCTGTTGGGGAATATTTCCGTGACACCGGCCGCGCCGCCCTCGTTGTCTACGACGACCTTTCGAAGCAGGCCGTGGCCTACCGTGAGGTTTCCCTGATCCTGCGCCGTCCTTCGGGTCGTGAGGCCTATCCGGGCGATGTCTTCTACCTGCACTCAAGGCTTCTGGAAAGGGCTGCGAAGATCATTGACCAGCAGGAGGTAGCCGAGCAGATGAACGATTTGCCGGACTCCCTGAAAGGCAAGGTCAAGGCCGGCGGCTCGCTGACAGCCCTTCCGATCATCGAGACACAGGCCGGCGACGTGTCCGCCTACATTCCGACCAACGTGATCTCCATCACCGACGGTCAGATCTACCTTGAGACCGATCTGTTCAACCAAGGCCAGCGTCCGGCCATCAATGTGGGCATCTCTGTGTCCCGTGTCGGCGGCTCCGCCCAGGTCAAGTCGATGAAGAGGGTGGCCGGAACCCTGAAGATCGAGCAGGCGCAGTTCAACGAGCTGGAGTCATTCTCGAAATATTCATCGGATGTGGACAGAGTGACGGAAATGGTTCTGGACAAGGGCCGCAAGAACAATCAGCAGCTGATCCAGCCGCAGTACTCTCCGATGCC
>Ga0129314_1001055_pt1 | contig 21898 bp, 23 predicted proteins | sample O1111metagenome_FD_94431 | JGI IMG/M metagenome (GOLD analysis project Ga0129314, IMG submission 94431) | Orangutan individual fecal microbial communities from fecal samples from Wisconsin, USA - O1111 metagenome | ecosystem: Host-associated > Mammals > Digestive system > Large intestine > Fecal... | reverse complement strand
GCGTCTACAGCCAGATGGGCGAGCTGAGAGGCGAGATCAAGACCGCCGGCGCGCTCGGTTCCGCCCTGGCCGGCCTGAAGCCGATGCAGTACGATCCCGTCGAGCCCAGCCAGATCATGGCCGCTTTTGGCGCCTACAGAGGCGAGTACGCGCTGGCTCTTGGCTTTGCGCACTACGTGAGGGAAGACTTCATGGTCCACGCCGGAGTGTCCCTCACGGACCACGGCGACGCGATGGCGAACGCCGGACTGACCTGGAAGATCGGGGGCAGGGGAGAGAGGGACGCGGTCCCCGAGCGCTACCGCAAGGGGCCGATCAGCAGCATTTACGTGATGCAGAAGGAGAACGCCGAGCTGCAGGCCGAAGTGGCCTCGCTCAAGAACAGGCTCGCCGAGAATCAGGCCGACCAGGCGCGCGAGATCGCCGAACTGAAGTCGGATATGGAGAATATGAGACGCCTGCTGCGCGCCTCCGGCAAGCTCAAGTAACGCCGGTTTCCGCTGGAACGGAAACGGCGGGAAAACGCGAAGGGACTCCCGGCTGTGCAGCCGGGAGTCCCTTCGCGTTTCTTCATTACTTCTGTATTGCTGTTCCATTATTCCTTTTGCGCCGTGCCTTCGGGGAAAATGGCCGCTACCTTGGGCTCCCCTTTTCCGTTTCGTCCGTCATGGGCTCGTCGGAGATGTCCAGATCGATCACTTCTTCGTCGATGTCCACGCCATGGCCGCTGTCCACGGAATCGTCGTCGCTTTTTTCCGGCGCCGTGAAGAAGCCCAATCCTTCGGCGGCCTGGTCGAGCACGGTTTTGCGGATTTCGGCCAGCATCTCGGGATTTTTGTCGAGAAAATCGGCCAGACGGTCCTTGCCCTGGGCGAGGGTCTCTCCCTTGTAGGTGAGCCACGAGCCTTTGCGTTTGACCACGCTGGCGTCGATGGCCATATCGACGATGGACATCGTGAGGGGGATGCCCTTGCCGTAAATCAGCGAACAGTGGGCGCTGCGGAACGGCGGCGCCTGCTTGTTCTTGACCACCTTGACGTAAAGTTCGTGGCCGATCACGTCGTCGCCCTTGGAAATCTGCTTGCCGCGGCGCACTTCAACGCGCACCGAGGTGTAGAACTTGAGGGCGCGTCCGCCTGTCGTCGTCTCCGTGGGGCCTTTGGCGTAGCCCGTGGGAATTGTGGCGCGCAGCTGATTGATGAACACGACCACGCAGTTGCTGCGGGCGATCGAGGCGGTGAGGCGGCGCAGTCCGTAGGACATCAGACGAGCCTGCAGGCCCACCTGGCTCTCGCCGATTGTGCCGTCGATCTCCGCCTGAGGCGTCAGCGCCGCTACCGAATCGACGACGACGATGTCCACGGCGCCGCTGCGGACGAGCGTCTCGAGGATGAAAAGCGCCTGTTCGCCGCTGTCGGGCTGCGACAGGTAAAGCGATTCGATCTGCACGCCCAGCGCCGCCGCGAGGCGCGGATCGAGCGCGTGTTCGGCGTCGATGAAGGCGGCTACGCCGCCGGCCTTCTGCGCTTCGGCGATGGCGTGCAGCGCCAGCGTGGTCTTGCCGCTGCCCTCCGGTCCGAAGATCTCGACGATGCGCCCGCGCGGGAGGCCGCCGATGCCAAGCGCTACGTCCAGCGGCAGGATGCCCGTGGGAATCACTTCCACGTTCGCCGTGTTGCGCTCGCCGAGGCGCATGATCGAGCCGTCGCCGAACTTGCTGCGGATGTCGTCGAGCGCCTGCTCGAGAATGTCCTCGCGCGTCAGTTTTTTGCCCTTTTTCGCTTCAGCCAAGAAAAATTCCTCCAGTCTCTGCGGTGTGATTGAAATCTATGCTCCGTCCGCCGCCATTCCCAAGCGGCAGACTGCCAGCGGCTCGTAGCGCGGTCCCGCGGGTGTCAGGCGGCTGCGCATGAAAATCGCGCGGTCGGCCGTCCAGCCGCGTCCGGCGAGATTCCACGGGCGCAGAGCGTCCAGCGCCGCCGGGTTGAATCCGCGCGCCGCGTCCATGCGGGCCAGCGTCAGGTGAGGGGAAAACTTTCTGCCGTCGGGCGGCAGCCCGCTCTCGACGCAGGCGCTTTCGATCAGGGCGTTCAGCCGTTCCAGCTGTGCTGTGCCGCCGCCCAGCCCGGCCCAGAGCACGCGCGGCGGACGGCCGAATGTGCCCGTTTTCCGCAAAGTCAGCGCCAGCGGCGCGGCGTACCGCTCCGACAGCAGGGTTTTCACGCGGGTGCCAAGAGTCTGCGCCGCGGCCTGCGGGATCTCGCCGCAGAAGCGCAGCGTTATGTGCAGATTGGCTTCCGCCGTCCAGCGGATGCCTGAAACCGCGCCGCGGTTTGCGGCGATCCACGCGGCGGTTTCTTTTTGCAGCTCCGGCGCGAGCGGCAGGCAGAAGAAGCAGCGCACGCGATCCGTCACTCTGTCAGCGCTCCGATCAGAATCGAAAGGGCGTGAGCCGTCGCTTCTCCGCGCACTGCGCCGCGGCTGCCGGAGAAGTGGCGCACGTGCGCTTCGGCTCGGCCGGGGCCGCACAGGCCGAACCACACGGTGCCGACGGGCTTTTCCGCGCTGCCGCCGTCGGGGCCGGCTATGCCGGTCACGGCCACGGTCCAGTCGGCGCCGAGAGCTGCGGCCGCGCCCTGCGCCATGAAACGCGCGCACTCGCCGCTCACCGCTCCGGCGGTGTCGAGGATCTCTTTCGGCACGCCCAGCAGCTTTGTTTTTACCGCGTTGGCGTAGCTGACGACGCCGCCGAGAAAGTACTCGCTGCTGCCCGGAACCGCCGTGATCGCGCCGGCGAACAGGCCGCCCGTGCAGGATTCCGCCGTGCCGACGGTGACATGCCGCGCCAGCGCCAGTTCTTTGAGCTTCAGCGCCAGCGCCGCGATGTTCTCTTCCTGTGCCATGACGGACCTCCTTCACAAATTGCCGCGTTTCTAAAAGGGCCACCAGCCCTCGATAAAAATTTTTCTCAAGCCCCGCAGCAGCAGATTGGCCAAAAGGCCGGCGGCCGCGTCGTCAAGCATGATGCCCAGGCCTCCGGGCGCCTTCTCGCAGGCGTTGACCGGCCACGGCTTGAGAATGTCGAAGAAGCGGAACAGCAGGAAACTGGGGATCAGAAAATTCACAGCGCCGCTGCCCTGTCCGACCACGGCAACATGGCCGATCGTGGCGATCAGCTGGCCGACTACCTCGTCGATGATCACCTCGCCGGGATCGGCGCGGCCGCAGGATTTTTCATACGCTCCGGCCGCCCAGACGCCGGCTGCCGCCAGCACGGCGATGGCCGCCAGGCGGACCGGCTCGGGCAGAAACACCGCCAGCACGCAGGCTGCGGCGCTGCCGGCCGTGCCCGGCGCTTTTTTGACGAAAATTCCCAGGCCGCCGGCGGTGGCGATCAGTCCCGGCAGCGATATTGCAGGATGTTTACTCATAAATGGCCACTCCCGACAAATCATATTCCGATGAATCGGTGATTTTCACTTTGATCATGTCGCCCGGGCGGGCGCTCTCCGCTCCCGCCGCCGTGACGACGCCGTCAATCTCGGGCGCGTCGCGGAACGAGCGCCCGATGCGTTCGCCCGTCTCGGCGTCAACCTCGTCGATCAAAACGTCCAGTTCGCTTCCGACAAAATGCGCCTGCCGCGTCAGAGAGACCTGCTGCTGCAGTTCCATCAGCTCGTTGTAGCGCGAGTTTTTCTCCTCCTCGGGGATCTGATCGGGAAACGCCGCTGCCGGCGTGCCGTCCTCGGGCGAATAAGTGAACGCGCCGAGGCGGTCAAAGCCGATATCCTCGACGAAATCGAGCAGCTTGTCGAACTGTGCCCGCGTCTCGCCGGGGAATCCCACCATCAGCGTGGTGCGGAAGGCGAAATCGGGATTGATCTCGCGTCCGCGCCGGAACAGCTCGCGGATATGGCGTTCCACCGGAGGGCGGTTCATGCGCCGCAGCACTTCGTCGTCGACGTGCTGGATCGGGATGTCGAGCCACGGCAGAATCACGGGGCTGGCGGCGACGCGCTCGAGAAAGGCCGCGTCGACCAGCGAGGGGTGCAGATAAAACAGGCGCAGCCAGACGCCGCGCGGCAGTTCCTTCTCCAGCTCGTCGAGCAGAAGCGGCAGCGAAGGGCGGCCGAACAGGTCGGAACCGTAAATGCTCAGTTCCTGTCCGACCAGGCACAGTTCTTTCGCGCCTTCGCCGACGAGGCGCTGCGCTTCGCTGACGATCTGCGCTGTCGGGACGCTGCGCAGGCGGCCGCGGATGCCGGGAATGGCGCAGTAGGAGCAATGGCTGTTGCAGCCTTCGCTGATTTTCAGGTAGCGAGTCCACGGCGTGCCCGACAGATCGGCGCGCAGACAGCCGGATTCCGCCGGAACGCCGCGCCCCATCTGGCGGAGCAGCGCGCTCCAGTCTTCGGACTTCGCCCAGAAGTCCACCGTCGGAAACTCGGCTTTAAGCTCGTCGCCGTAGCGGTTCAGCATGCAGCCGACGACGGCGATCTGATTGACGATGCCCTCTTTTTTAAGCCGTTCCAGATCGAGAATAACCTGAATGCCTTCTTCCACGGCCGCCTGCAGAAAGCCGCACGTGTTGACAAGCGCAATGTCGGCTTCTTCGGCGCAGCCGACGAGGCGGAACCCCGCAGCCTTGAGAATGCCGCCGAGGTGTTCGCTGTCGACGGAGTTCTTCGGACAGCCGAGGCTGATAATGTGCAGGTTCTTCACGAGATCACTTTCTCGCTTTCTGGCTCGAGCCGTCGGGGCGGAATTCAACGCGCTGCACGCCGTTGCCGGGGGATCTGAAATCTTTGCCGTCCGTGGAGAACTGCACGTTCTGCCCGGCGCCGAAACGGACGGACAGGGGGCTGTCCAGCGGAAAGGTCTGCTCAAAGCCCTTATGTACCGTGGTAATAAGCAGATCCTTGTCTCCCGCTCTGACGCGCAGCCAGCAGTCGCCGAGGGCGCGGATTGTCAGCGCGGCCTTGGGAGCGGCTTCGGGCGCTTTCTCGGGCATGTCGGCCGGTTTCTCCACAGGGACGGGCGGGGGCTCGTCGCCCGGCTCCGCGGCGGCGTTCTCTGCCTGCCGGCGGGCCTGCATTTCGCGCTGCACGGCGGCTTCCTCGGCTTTCTGCGTTTCGTCGTGGCGCGCCTGTTCTGCTTCGCGGCTCTTCATCGTGTCATGGGCCTGTTTTTGGTGCAGCGTGGAAACTTCGCCGCGGATGCGGTCCCAGTTGAGCCACAGTCCGCCGAACGCTCCAGCGGTAAGCAGGATCAGCGCCAGAAACACGCCGGTGCGGTGCGTCGAACTGCGCCGGAAACCTCGGGCCGGCAGTCCCATGTTCGAGGCGCCCCGGGTCGATGACGGCGGCGCCATGGAATGCCGATTTTCCGGGCTCTCCGGCCGGCAGGAGGGGCCCGGAACGCTCTGAGCGGCTCCGAAAGTGTCGATCGTCAGCTGCAGCCGGTATTCGTTCCACAGCTCGGGGGCGCCGAGCAGCGTCGTGTAGGTGTGCACGAAGCCGCGGGCGTACACCAGCGCTTTGAAGCGGGCGAAATCCCCCGCCTCGATGTCCTCAAGAAAGTTCTTTCGAATGCAGGTCGCTGCCGAGATGTCGTCAAGCGTCAGGTTTTTGCTTTCGCGCAGGCGCTGCAGCTCGGCCCCCAGTTCCTGGAGCGAACGAGGTTCGTCTTTTTTGCGGTCGCTCGCAGGGGTGGTCGCGTCTTTCATCGTGGCTCCTCCTTAAAAATACATGAAACACCGCTCGCGCACGCTGGCGCTTCCGCTTCCGCTACTCTCCATCCGCCAGCAGACGCATTTCCGCGACGGCCGCCGCCGGGTCGGGCGTGCCGAAAACGGCGCTGCCCATCACGGCGGCGTCGACGCCGCAGCGGCGCACCTGCGCCACGTTGGACGCGCCGACGCCGCCGTCCATCTCGATCAGGAAGTTCAGTCCGCGGGCTTCGCGGAGCTGACACAGCGTTACGGCCTTCTCCATCACCTCGGGGATGAAGGACTGACCGCCGAAACCGGGGTTGACCGACATCAGCAGCACCACGTCGGCGATGTTCAGCACGGGCTTGGCCAGCTCCACGGGCGTAGCAGGGTTGAGCGCCACTCCGGGACGGACTCCGGCGGCTCGGATCATCGACAGGGCTCGGTGCAGGTGACGGCACGCCTCCTGATGAACGGTAAGGTAATCGGGGCGGGATTCGAGAAACATGTCGAGGAACGCCTCGCCGGGTTCGACCATCAGATGCACGTCGAGGACGGCGTCAGGATAACGGCGGCGCAGCGCTTTGACGACGGCGGGACCGTAGGACAGGTTGGGGACAAAGTGTCCGTCCATGACGTCGATGTGCAGCCAGTCGAAATTGCCTTTCAGCGCGTCGACGGAAGCGCCGACCGCCAGAGGATCGGCGGAAAGAATCGAAGGGGCGACCAGAAGCGGCTTTAATTGTAGCGGTCCTGCCATACGAAATTGCCTCCCAGATAAATGGTAACGACAGCTTCACCCACGTAAGGGGCGTTGATCTTGACGTACTCGCCGGCCTTGACCCTGCGGTTCACGAGCGTGCGCTCGCCTTCTTTGTCGACCAGCTCGATGACCAGCGTCTGATTGCTCACTGGCGGCGCCTGATAACGGATCGAAGCGATTTTTTTCCTCGTTTCGGCAGGCGGCTGCTTTGTTTCGTCCGGTGCCGTCTGCGCGCCGTCGCTCTTCCGGTCCTGAACGGCTGTTTTGTCTGAAGCGGCGCCGGGTTCGACGACGGTCACTTTCGCGCCGCTGCTGCTCTTTTCGCCGCCGTCCTGCTGCGCGGCCAGCCTGCGGTCCCAGCTGGCGACGCGCAGATAAACGTTCGCGCCGCGGGACACGCGCTGACCGGCGGCGGGATTCATGGAAACGACCATGCCCTTCGGCGAGCTGCTGTCGTAAACGTACTCCATGCGGGGGCGCAGCGAGCTTTCGCGCGCCAGGGCCGCGGCCGTCTTCTCGTCGCGCTGGACGAGATCGGGAACGATTACCACGCCGGAGGCGCTTGCCGGGCCGAGGCTGACCAGCAGGCCGACTTCGCGGCTCTGGGAAATGGAGACGGGCGCCGCGGGATTCTGGGCGATGACGACGCCGGCGGGGCGCTCGTGATGGATCTTCTGAACTTCGCCGAGCACGAAGCCCGCCTCTTCAAGACGCGCCGCGGCCTGTTTCTCCGTCAGGCCGCGCAGATCGGGCAGCGGAAGTTTTTCGGAACCGCGGCTGACTTTGAGGATCGCCGCTTTGTCGGCGCGGAGCTTGACGCCCGTCTCCGGCCATTGGCCGATCACGGTGCCGCGGGGAAGCGCCGAATCCTCTTCTTCGATGCGGGCTTTGATGCCCATCCGCTCCAGCGTCTGTACGGCTTCGATGACCGAACTGCCTTTCAGCAGCGGAATCGAACGGGCGGGATTGGAAAAGAAAACTTTATAGCTGATAAAGGCCGCGCTGCCGATGATGCACAGCAGCACCAGCAGCAATGCCGCTCGAAAAGTTCTGCCCATGATGTCTGCCTCCGATAGAGAAATTTATTTCGAGAATGCGGCGAGATAAAAGCCGTCGGTCCAAGGATTTTCCGGCATCAGCAAGCGCCCTTTTCCGCAGGCTGTTCCTCCGAGATCCGCGGAAAGGGGCCGGGAGGAAATTTTCGGGAAGGCTCGCAGAGCTTTCTCCACCACTTCTTCGTTTTCTGCGGCGAGAAGGCTGCACGTGGAATATACCACTTTACCGCCCTTTTTGACCAGCGAAAAGGCACGGCACAGCAGCTGATATTGGAGTTCCGCCAGTTCCGCCAGATTTTTCGGCGAGAGCCGCCATTTGCCTTCGGGATGACGGCGCCAGGTGCCGCTGCCGGAACAGGGCGCGTCGACGAGAATCGCGTCGGGGGACTCCTGCGGCTCCAGTTCGAGAGCGTTTCCCGTCCGCATGATGACGCGGCCGCTCAGCCCCAGCCGTTCCATCTCGCGGATGCCGGCGGCGGCGCGCCCTTGGGAGAGGTCCCAGCCTTCGACGGTGATGTCGGGGCGGAGCTGGGCGATCTGGCCAGTCTTGACGCCGCGGCCGACGCACATGTCGAGCAGGCGCGTCCCCTCGAAATCAGCGGCTTCCGTGCCGACCAGGATCGATGACTCGCTCTGAGGGGTGAACCAGCCTTCTTCGTATCCCGGCAGCGCGCTGGGCAGCGCGGTGCCGGCCAGACGGAGCCCTTCCGGCAGCGGCGACTCCGTCACGGATTGTCCCGCCTCTTCGAAGCGCTGGGGCAGGTCGCGCGGTGCGTCCGGCGACAGGCGCAGCGACAGCGAACTGCCGCCGGCGTTCTGTTCGACGAGCCGGCGCCCTTCGTCCGTGCCGTAGTCGCGGATCCAGCGTTCGCCCACCCAAAGCGGCACGCCGCTGAGCAGGCATAGGGAATCCAGGCCGCCGTCGTTCCGCAGGTGCGCCAGCTCCGCCGGGCCTTCCTCCAGAGCGCGGCGCAGCACGGCGTTTACCACGCGGGCGCCGCGCGGGTCGCGCGCTTTCGTCCACTCGATCAGCGACGAGATCAGCACGGCAGGCGCGAACTTCTCCAGCTCTGTCAGCCCGGCAGCGCCCATCAAAACCGCTGCCTGCACCGACTTGGAAAATTTTTCCGGGCGCGGCAGCAGGAACTTTTCGCGCAGGTGTTCCCACAGCGAAAGCCGGCGCACGAGCGCATATGCCAGCGACGCCGCCAGCGTGCGGTCCGGCGGCGTCATGCGGCCGGAGAGCGCGCGCAGCGACTCGCTGATGATGCCGCCTTTGCCCGCCTGGTTCCAGAGGCGCATCGCCGCTTCGACTCCGCGCATGGGGGGCGGCGTCTTTTCCGCCGCGGAGAATTTAATCTTCGACAATTTCGGCCTCGATGACATTTTCTGCCGCCGTGGGCACCTCTACGCCGCGTTCAGCACTGCTGAAACGGCCGCCCCACGCCGTCATCGTGAGCTCGCGGAACACGGCCCCCTGCACCTGCAAGATTGCCGCGCTGCCGGCGCTCAGCACGGCTCCCTGCAGGAATGGAGAGATATAGGGGGCGATGACCCACGACAGGATGACGGCGGCGGCCGCGCTGAGCGCGTTCGCGCTCCCTGCCGCCGCCAGCAGCGCGGTTAAGGGCAGAGCCGACAGGCACATGACGGCGATGCGGAACAGCGGGCTTTCCGGAAGGATCCGCAGCGATTTTTCGCCGTTTTTCAGCCGCGCCAGCGCCTGCACTGAAGCTTCGTACACGGAGCTTTCATCGTCGATGCCGCCGATGAAGAATCCCGTCGCCGAAGCGGTGCCGGTCAGTTTGGGCCAGCCGCTCTGACGGAGCACGTTGCAGGCTGCGTGGCACAGGGCCAGATTGGCGCGCACGCGGGCGTCGGACAGTATGCCCCAGATCTGCCGCGGCGCTTTCATCAGCACGCGCGCCGATGTTCCGGCAAGGAAGATCCCGCCGAAGAACACGATTATCATCAAAAAAAGCGGCATCAGCAGGAACCAGCCCCCAGTAAACAGAAACAGGAACAGCAGCATCAGCCATAAAGTGTTAAATTTCATTGTGATCCTCCCGAAGGCAGACAGTCAAAAAACGGGTGGCCTCCCCATTCTCGGGAACCACCCGGTTTTTCAGCCATCGTCAGTCGCGGCTGCGCGAGTTGCGAAGCGCCAGGAGACGAACGAGCTGGAGCGCCGCCATCAGCGTGGCCGACACGTACGTCATGGCAGCGGCGTTGAGGACTTTGCGCACACCGCCGACTTCGTCGCGGGTCATCATGCCGTTCGTGGAAAGCACCTTGAGCGCCCGGTTGGAAGCGTCGAATTCCACGGGCAGAGTGATCAGATGGAACGCCAGCACGCCGACAAACAGCAGAATGCCGATGTTCATCAGCGTGCTCGAGGCGCTCAGCAGGCCGATGAAGAACAGCGGCATAGCCGCGCTCGACGACAGCGACAGCAGCGGCACCACGGCGTTGCGGATCTGCAGCGGCGCGTAGCCCGTGGCGTGCTGCACGGCGTGCCCCACTTCGTGAGCGGCGACGCCGATCGCGGCAATGGATGTGCTGTCGTAAACGGGCTCCGAGAGCGACAGACTGCGGTCGCGCGGATCGTAGTGATCGGTCAGCTGTCCGGGAACCTGCCGGATGGGAACTCCTGACAGCCCGTAGCTGTCGAGGATCTGCCGCGCCGCTTCACGGGCCGTCAGCCCGCTGCGCGAATGGACCCGCGAACAGGTGTCGAAGGCGTTTTTCACGCGCGCCTGCGCCCAGATTGCCAGCAGAATCGCGGGGAACAGAATGATCATGGTCCAGTCAAGACCCATCATAGGCATCATTTTCAGAGACCTCCCAGTTTTTTAGGTTAGCTCTATTGAATCATGAACAGATCATTTGGTCAATATTGGTGAAATGTACGATTTTATCGGCCGTTTTTATAGAATTTCGCGATCGTATCGGCCGCCCACTGCTGCTCCTCCATGGTCAGTCCGGGGAATATCGGCAGCGCCAGGCATTCTTCGGCGAGCTTTTCGCTCTCGGGATAATCGCCCCGGCTGCCGCCGAGAAACGCGAAGCACTTCTGCAGGTGCAGCGGCAGCGGATAATAGATTCTCGAAGCGATTCCTTCGGCGCCGAGGAAGTTCATCAGCTCGTCGCGCTTTTGGGTGCGGATCACGTACTGATGATAGGTGTGGTAGTTGCCGGGAAGCTCGAAGGGCGCTGTCATGAATTCGCTGAGTTCGCGCTCGGCGAACAGCATTCGGTAGCGGTCGGCGATGCGGCGGCGCTCCTCGATGCACTCGTCGAGATGGCGCAGGTGAACGCGCAGAATCGCGGCCTGCAGCGCGTCGAGACGGCTGTTGAGGCCCACTTCGTCATGGAAGTAGGTGGTCCCCGCGCCGTGCACGCGCAGACGGCTCAGACGCTGCGCCTGCGCGTCGTCGTTCGTGGCCGCCATGCCGCCGTCGCCGTAAGCGCCGAGGTTCTTGGTGGGGAAAAACGAAAAGGCGCCCAGTCCTCCCCAGCCGCCGCAGCGGACGATTCTGCCGTCCGCTCTGCGCCACGTGCCAAAAGCCTGAGCGCAGTCTTCGACGATGTGGATGCCGCGGCTTTTCAGATCGGGCACGATCTTCTCCATCTCCACCATCTGGCCGAACAGGTGAACAGGCATGAAAACCTTCGTGCGCGGCGTGATCTTCTCCAGCACTTTGACAGGATCGAGGTTGTAGCTTTTCGGGTCGATGTCGGCAAAAACCGGCGTGGCGCCGAGGCGCGTGATTGCGCTGACCGTCGCGAAGAACGTGAACGGCGTGGTGATCACCTCGTCGCCGGGGCCTACGTTGAGCGCCATGAGGCAGAGCAGCAGCGCGTCGGAGCCGGAAGCGCAGCCGACAGCGTGTTTGACTTCGAGATAATTGGCCGACTCCGTCTCGAAGCTCTTCACCTCGGGGCCGAGCACGAAATATTGACTCTCCACCACGCCGCGGATTGCTTTGTCGATTTCTTCCTTGATTTGTGCGTAATGTCTCTTCAGATCGAGCGTCGGAAGGGTTCTTTTTTCCATGGATGCATCTCCTCTAAGCTGAGACGGCGGCATGAAAGGCCGCTGCCCGGATTCTTCGTTCAAAAAAGGGCTTCCCCGATAAAATACGATCCTTCAGTGATTCTGTTTTCTCTCTGATTCGTTTATTTTATCACGAGCCGCGGCATCATGACACAGAGAACGGAGAAACTGGTACAATACGCGGTGAGAAGAACTTTCCATGTTCAGGCAAAGGAGTCTTTTTCTGATGAGACTGATCGTTACGCTTCTTTCCATCGGCACACTGATCGCTTACGGCTACGCGCTGGCCGGACTGGGCGGCTACCTGATCGGCAGGGGACATCTGAGCTATATCGTCTGGGGGCTGCTGCTGGGCACGGTCAGCGCGGCCGCCGCGCTCTTCCTGTGGCATAAACACGCCCGTGAATTCTACGTCGACGACTGATCCCGCGGCGGGCAGAATGTCGTTTCACAACAAAAGCCGATGATCGAACGATCAACGGCTTTTGCTGTTCTCGGAGATTTTGTGTTCCGCGGTCGGGTTACTCCACCGAGATTTCGGCGCTGGACTCCCAGAGCCCGTGGAGGTTGCAGTAGGAAACGGCGATGAGCGTGCCGCTCTCCTTGAGTTTTACGTGCAGGCAGCCCTGAGGCGCCGCGGCGTTGTCGCCGTGGACGTCGAAGGTCAGCTCGCCGAGTTCGGCCGCGAACTTGCTGGAGGCGCCCTTGAAGTAGAGCTTGATCCAGGCGATGTAATGCTCCATCGTGTTGGGATGAGGGATCTCCTTGCCTACCGAAAGCATCACGTGGGCCGTCTCCCCCGCTTTGACGGACGCCGGCGCTTCGATCACGGGAACGTGCTTTTCGCCTTTCCAGTCGCCGCTTTGAATCAGTTCACCAATTTTCATCGTATTACCCCCCATAGATAGATTTGGTTCTTGTACTCCTACTAATTATATCATGTATCTGGCTGAAGGGCAAAGAACATCGTCCTCTCCGCCCAAAGAATGCGTAGAAAATCACCGCGCCTGCGAGGCGCTGTCCGCGCCGCTGAAAAGCGGGCGCTAGGCGTGCAGGGCTCTGATCTGCTCCCACAGTTCCCGTTCGCGGGGAGAGATATCCTGCGGCACGCTGATTCCGATCTTGGCGTAGAGGTCGCCGCGCAGGCTGCTGCCGCGCATGGGCAGTCCTTTGCCGTGCAGGCGCAGGCGGGTTCCCGACTGGGAGCCGGCGGGCACTTTTACTTTCAGCGTTCCTTCAGGGGACGGCACGTTCACGGTTCCGCCGAGCACGGCGTCCCACGGCGCCACGGTCACGGCGGTGGTGAGGTCGTAGCCGCTGATCTCGAAGCGGTTGTCCGATTCGATGTGAACGAGGACGTAGAGGTCGCCGTTTTCGCCGCCGCCGCGGCCGGGGGCTCCCTGCCCGCGCAGTTTCAGGCGCGAGCCTTCGCGGATGCCGCGGGGCAGGTTCACCTCGATTGTGCGGCTTCCCGAGGCGCCGCTGAGGGTCATGCTTCGTTTCAGCGGCGCGTTCATCACGTCGGCCAGCGAGAGCGTGATCTGCACTTCGCTGTCCTCGCCGCGGGCCGCGCGGCCGCGGCCGCCGAAGATGTCGCTGGCGCTGAAGCCCCGCGCGGAACCGCCCATGCTGCCGAAGATGGTGCGGAAGAACTCGCTGAAGCCGTCCCCGTCGCCGGACTCCATGTGTACGCCGCCGGGGAACCCGCCGAAGCCCTGAAAGCCGCCTCCCTGTCCGCCGAAATGCTGCGCGGCTTCCCAGTCGGGGCCGAGGGCGTCGTATTTCTGGCGCTTTTCCGGATCGTGCAGCACTTCGTACGCTTCGTTTACGTCTTTGTACTTCTGCTCCGCGCCGGGGGTCTTGTTCACGTCGGGGTGGTATTTCTTCGCCAGCCTGCGGTACGCGCTCTTTATTTCCTGTTCCGAGGCGGTCTTGGACACGCCGAGAATTTCGTAATAATCTTTATAGGCTACACTCATAGCCGGACACCTCCACTGGTCAGGCAGCCCTGCTGTCTAACCAAAGCTGACCATATTATATATTACTGAATTTCCTTTGTCCAGAGGAGAAAAATGAAACGCCGCTGAGCGAAACGAAAAGTTTTGGACAGCGGATGCCGTTTGAGGTAAAATAGGAATGAGAAAATAAAACGCCTCGCGGAGGAATGAACATGGAGTTTTGGAAGATCAACGGCAACGGCAACGATTTCATCGTAATCGACATGCTGGCCGCGCAGAAATCGCCGGCCGAGCTGGCAACGCTGGCGCGGCGTCTCTGCCGCCGCCGCGCCTCTATCGGCGCCGACGGGCTGCTGGTCGTGGAGCCGTCCGCGAACGCGCACTTCCGCATGAGGCTGTTCAACGCCGACGGATCAGAGGCCGAAATGTGCGGCAACGGCGCGCGCTGCATCGCGCGCTTTGCCTGCGAGCGCGGCATCGCTCCGGCAGAAATGACGTTCGAGACGCTGGCGGGCGTAATGCGCGCGCGCGTCGAGGGCAGCTTCGCCGAGATCGATCTCGGCGAGCAGTCGTTCGCGCCGGAATGGATCGACCGGCAGCTGACGATGGACGGCGCAGTCTTCCGCAGCTGTTTTTTGTGGGTGGGCGTGCCTCATCTTGTGCTGTTTGTAGCGGAGGAGCTGAGCCGCGGCGACTGCCGGCGCATCGGGCGCGCGTTTCGTCGCGACTTCTCGCTGTTTCCGCAGGGCTGCAACGTGAACTTTGCGCGCCCTGTCGGACGCGGCGAGCTGACGGCTGTCACCTATGAGCGCGGCGTCGAGGATCTCACCGATTCCTGCGGCACAGGCGGCGCGGCGGCGGCGCTGTCCTCCAGTCTGCTGTTCGGCATGGAGAGCCCGATTGAAGTGCACAATCCCGGCGGCACGAACCGCATCGTTTTCGAACGGCTTGGCGAAACGCGCTTCCGCGCCGCTCTGGGCGGAAACACCGCCGTTGCCGCCAAGGGGGAGCTTGGTCCCGACGCCTGATTATACCAGTGAAAGGGGAGAAGAGTTCATGAAGGACAAACGAGAGCTTTCCAAGGACGAGCTGGAGCTGCTTCGCGACGAAGCGCTGCCTCCGGCGGAAGACGAGGAGATCATTGAAGACGACGATTGGGTGGAATTCCACAAATTGAGCCCTGAAGAGCAGAAATGGGCTCTGATCCAGCTTCAGCTTGATCGGGAACAGAAATATATCGAGAACACTTTTACTCCCGAATAGGGATAAAAACGCGGAGCGGCACGCCGCTCCGCGGCAGATTCTTTCAGGACGTGGTGCAATGAGACATTTTTTCAAGGCGCTGGCGTGCTCATGGAGCGGCTTTCTCGTGCTGCTCGGGGAAGCCGCGTTTCGTCAGGAACTCGCTGTGCTGTTTGCCGCGCTGTCGGCTGTGTGCTGGCGCCGCGGCATTCCCGCCCTCGGCGCCGCGCTGCCCTGGGGGCTGTTGGTGCTGGTTGCGGAGGCGCTCAACACCGGCATCGAAAAGACGGTGGATCTGTGCACGCAGGAATGGCACCCGCTGGCCAAAGCCGCCAAGGATGCGGCCAGCTTTGCCTGCGGCATGGCGATCCTGGCGTTTGTGCTGGTCTGCGCCCGCGAACTTTTCCTTTAGATCGAGTAGATCGAGATCGTTTCGGTCCGGGAGGCTGCTGGCTTCCGGCTGTAAAATGCCGGAAGTCCAAGAGCTTCCGGCGTTTTTTGAAAGGCGGGATGTGATGCGTTTTCTCCGCGTTTTTCTGCTGCTGGCCGTATGGCTGATGGCCGCCGCGCCGCTTCAGGCGCGCCGGTCTCTGCCGATCGGGGTCGTTTTTTCCTGCGGCCCCGAGGATTCGATGTTCCGTTCATCGCTGAGCGGCATCAAGCGCGCCCAATCGGAGCTGGATGTTAAGATCACCAGTTATTTCTGCAACTATGACAGCGGCGAATACGAGTCGGTTACCACGGAGGCCGCCCGACAGAACCGCCTGGTGATCGCGGTCGGCACCCCTCTCGCCGAAGCGGTCGACAAGGCGGCCCGAGCGCATGAAAGCGTCGATTTCGTGCTGCTCGACGCGAAATCCGGCAATCCTCAGGTCGCATCGGTGCTGTTCCATCAGAGCGAAGCCAGTTATCTGGCCGGTGTGCTGGCCGTTCGTCTGGCGGCGCGCCGGGGCTCCCGGAAAATCGGCGTCATCCTTGGAGAGCGCGGCGAAAAAGTGCCGGTGATGCTTGATTTTCTCCTTGGCTTCGAGCAGGGGGCCAGGGACGCCGACAAGCGGGTGACGCTGCTGAAGCGGAGCGTCCAGTCCTGGAACGACCCCCGGAAAGCGAAGGCCATTGCCCGCGCCATGCATGACGCGGGCGCGCAGGTGATCTTCCAGGCGGCGGGGCTGTCGGGGAGCGGCGTCGTTGAAGCCGCTGTCGAAGAGGGATTTTACGTGATCGGCGTGGACGAACCGCAGGAGCGCCTTGCTCCCGGTGTTGTGCTCACGGCAGTGCTGAAGCGCTTCGACCAGGCTCTCTTCGACGTGGTCAGCGCGCGCGTGGGCGGCCATCTCCGACGCGGCGCCACGCTTCACTATCGACTGTGGAACCGCGGCGTCGAGCTTTCGTGGACTTCCAACGCGCTGATTTCCGACGAGCTGCGCCGCGAACTCGAAGGGCTTTCCTACCGCATCGTTGACCGCATCATCCGCGTCGCCAGCTGCTATAACAGCGACGGCACGTTCAAAGCGTCGTTGAAGCCGCTGCCGCCGGAGCCTCCTGCCGCGGGGGCGGGGAAAAAATAACGTTTTTGTCACGGGGCGTTATCGGCATCTTGAAGTGAAAAAACGCCCGTTTCATCGCAGGGACGACTTTTCATGAAAAACGGGGGAAACGAATGAATCTGAGTGCTTTGTTCCAGATCATGGGCGGCGTCGGGCTGTTTCTGTACGGCATCAAACTGATGGGCGACGCCCTGCAGGACTTGGCGGGCGACCGCATGCGCACGCTGATCGCATCGCTGACGAGTACGCCGCTGAAAGGCGCGCTGGTGGGGACTGTGGTGACGATGGTGATCCAGTCAAGCGCCGCGACGACGATCATGTCGGTGAGTTTTGTGCAGGCGGGGATGATGACGCTGAAACAGGCGCTCGGCGTGATCATGGGGGCCAACATCGGCACCACCGTCACGGCGCAGCTGGTCGCCTTCAACATGCAAGAACTGGCGTTGCCGCTGCTGGGCATCGGCATGCTGCTGGCGGTGTTCAGCCGTTCCAAAAAGCGCCGCTACGTCGGCAACGGCATCTTCGGCTTCGGCCTGCTCTTCATAGGCATGAGCACGATGGAGCACGCGCTGAGCTTTTTGGCTGCCAACGAACAGTTTTTCCTCAGCTTTGCCTCGCATCCGCTGCTCTGCGTGGCGGCGGGCACGCTGCTGACCATGGCCGTACAGTCAAGTTCGGCCACTGTCGGCCTTACGATCGCCATGGCTGTGCAGGGGCTGCTGCCGCTCCAGCCGGCCATCGCCATCCTGCTGGGGGACAATCTTGGCACGACAATCACCGCCGTCATCGCCGCACTGGGATCGAGCCGTTCTGCCAAGCAGGCGGCGGCGGGGCACGTGCTCTTCAATCTGCTCGGCGTGGCCATCTTCCTGCCGCTGCTTGTTCCCTACACAGAGCTGATCTCGCATACATCCGGGAATATCGCCCGCCAGCTGGCCAACGCCCATACGCTCTTCAATGTCTTCAACACGATGCTCCAGCTGCCCTTTGTGAGTCTGCTCGCCCGGCTGATCCAGAAGCTGCTTCCGGTCAAGGGTGAAAAAGTTTACATTGGTGCTCGTTATCTGAATGAGAGTTTGCTGAGCACGTCGCCGGCTGCCGCGCTTACGGCGGTGCGCAGCGAACTGCTGAACATGGGCGGCATGGCGCTGGAAATGCTCGACCTGGTGAAGCAGGCTTTCGCCGCCAATGACCCGGCCGCCGCAGGGAAGCTGAATCAGGTTGAGGAGGGGCTCAACGACCTGACGCGTCGCGTCGCCTCTTTTGCAGCCAAGCTCTGGCAGCGTCACATCTCCGACCATCTTTCCTCGCTGCTTGAATCTCTCGTCAACGGTTCCAGCGACATTGAGCGCATCGGTGACCATGCTCAGAACATGATGGAGCTTTACGAATACCTTCAGGACCACAAGCTCGATTTTTCGCTGTCAGCCTTCCGGGAGTTTTTCACGATGATGTCGCTGGTCCGCGGAATGGTGGAGAAGGCGCTCGAAGCCCTGCGCACGGAGAACGTCGAACTGGCCCATGAGGTGTCGGTGACGATGGAAGACCAGGTCGACGCCATGGAGAAACAGCTGCGGCACATGCACATGCAGCGCCTCAACGAAGGAACCTGCACGCCCTCGTCCGGCGTGATCTTTATCGATCTGGTCAGCAACATGGAGCGCATCGGCGACCACGCCACGAATGTAGCGGAAATCGTCCTGGAAACGTCCGGCCTTCAGGCACGCCGGGAAACGGGCAAAAAGTTTGATCTGTAACGGAGGCGGGAAAAATCACCGTGCCGCTTCGCGATCTTGGTTCCTGACTCAAACGACGAACGAGCTGCTTTGCCTTCCGGCTCGTTCGTCGTTTTTTATCGGGAATCATGCTCGCTTTCATTAAAAAGGGCACGGTCCTTCGCCTTTCGGGGAGCGCCCAAGGCGTGCCGGAAACTGCATGAAATCGCGTGCCAGTGCGGCGTTTTCAATGGCGCCTTCTCATCGAAAATCAGTATCGGCATGAGCCTTCCCCCAGGAACGCCGCGAAGTCCGCTCTTTTATATAATTTTGCTCATGCTGATTCTTGATAGAACGTATAAACATAGTTTTGGGGACGCTGCGGGGGCTCGGACGCTCAAAGCCGTCTTTTTCGTTCGGCTTTTGGCGATGTGGTGTATAATTATAAAGAACGTTCCGACAGCGACGGATATCAACGGCCGATCGTTTATTCAGCCAACTTGCAGGAGGCCTTGAAAATGAAAGAACCTGAAGAGTACGTCCCGACTGCCGCGGATTTCGTCTACCGACATCTGCGCGCACAGATCTTCGCCAAGAAACGTCAGCCCGGCGACCGTCTCACCGAGGAGGCAATCGCCCAGGAACTTAATGTCAGCCGCACGCCCGTGCGCGAGGCGATCCGCCGCCTCACCTCCGAGGGATTGGCGACGCTGATCCCCAACGCCGGCGCCCGTCTGGCCAATCCGAGCAAGAAAGAAATCATGGATACCTACGAGCTGCGCGAATATTTGGAGTGCCTTGCGGCGCGCAAAGCGGCTGTCAACATCACGGACGAGCAGGCGGACACGCTTCAGCGGACGATCGACGAGGAGGAGCAGATTTTTGCCGCCCGCAATTTTGAGGCTTACCTCGACGTGAACAACCGCTTCCACCGCACGCTGGCGGCGGGATCCGGCAACGCCGTGCTGTCGGAGTTTGTTGGCAATCTGCTGGCGCGCACCTGCGTGTACATGATCTTTTACGATTCGTTCTTCGACATGAGCACCAACCCCAGTCTCGACGAGCACCGCGCCCTGCTCAAGGCGCTGCTGGCGCACGATTCCGACAAGGCGGAGCAGCTCATGAAAGTTCATTTGATGCTGTCGGCCACGTCGCTGAGAAGCAACGAAGGACTGCACATCGGCAGAGAATGAGCGCCGAACGGCGTGCTTTCGCGAAGGAGCCTCCTTGTGCCGGGCGGTCCGCCCGTGCCCCCGCAGATCGCGCGCCGTCGCCGGCGGTCGGACATTTGATGGTTAGACCGCAGCTGAAAAGGAGTGATTTTCATGAAACTGACGTTTTTGGGACATGCCTGTTTTGATCTGTACGACGGAGAATATCACGTGCTCACCGATCCCTATCTGAGCGGCAACGGCCTTGCCGCCGCGGAGGCCGGCGAAGTTCCCGCCGATTTCATCCTCGTCAGCCACTGTCACGGCGACCATCTCGGCGACGCGCTGGACATCGCCCGGCGCACGGGCGCAACGGTGGTCGGCGTGGCCGAACTGCGCGGCATGCTGACGGAGGCCGGGGTGAAAAACTGTCTCGGCAACATCGGCGGCTGGGGGCCGATGCCGTTCGGCCGCGTCAAGCTGCTGCAGGCGGTTCACGGCAGCGGCCTGCCCGGCGCGCTGGCCTGCGGCTTTCTGATCGAGATGGGCGGCAAAAAAGTTTATTTTGCCGGCGACACGGCCTTTTACGGCGACATGGCGCTGCTGGCCGAGGAAAAGCTCGACGCGGCGCTGCTGCCGATCGGCGATTTCTACACGATGGGGCCTGACGACGCGGCGCGCGCGGCCCGCGCCATCGGCGCGAAGATCACCGTGCCCATGCACTACGACACGTTCCCGCCCATCAAGCAGGATCCGCAGGCGTTCAGGACGCTCTGCGAACCGGACCGCAAGGTCACGGTGCTGCGGCCCGGCGAGTCTCTCGATCTGTAAATTTCCCGCGCGGGCGCTCCGTTCGCCGGCGATACCGTTACGCTCTTGCGCTTTGCAGGAGATTGTGTTATTATACCCGCCAACAAAACAGCGCAACTTTTTATCAAGAGTCAGGGGAGAGAGTCAGCTCGAAGATCCTGCACCAACCTGCCCGCATGGGAAAGGTGGTCCTGCTGACAGCGATGAGGGGAAGCCCCAATCAGGGATTTGAGCCGCCTTGCCATCGCAGGGCGGCTTTTTTGTTTCTTCCCGCACAACGCGCGCTTTTCAGGAAGGTGAAATCATGATTCAACTCCGCGGCATCAAAAAAAGCTATCGCGCTCCCGACGGCAGCTCCGTCGAGGCGCTGTCCGGCATCGACCTGGACATCGGCGGCGCCGAGATCTTCGGCATCATCGGCCTCTCCGGCGCGGGCAAGTCAACGCTGCTGCGCACGATCAACCGCCTCGAAGAACCCAGCGGCGGCAAGGTCCTCATCGACGGTCAGGAGATTACGGCGCTTGACGCGGCCGGCCTGCGCCGGGCGCGGCGCAAGATCGGCATGATCTTTCAGCACTTTAACCTGCTGGCCTCGCGCACAGTAGCGGGCAACGTCGCCTTCCCGTTGGAACTGGAAGGCTGGAAGCCGAAAGACGTCAAAGACCGCGTCGCCGAAATGCTCGACGTCGTCGAGCTTTCCGACAAGGCCGGCAGCTACCCGTCGCAGCTTTCCGGCGGACAGAAGCAGCGTGTCGCCATCGCCCGCGCGCTGGCGAACAGGCCGCACGTGCTGCTCTCCGACGAGGCCACCAGCGCCCTTGACCCGCGCACCACCAAATCGATCCTCAGCCTGCTGGCTGGCATCAACCGCCTCATGGGGCTGACGATCGTTGTCGTCACTCACGAGATGAATGTCATCCGCGAAATCTGCTCGCGCGTGGCGATCATCGAGGCAGGGCGCATCGTCGAACAGGGAACGGTCAAGGACATCTTCCTCAACCCGCGCTCGCAAACGGCGCGCGAGTTCCTCGCCAAACTGCCGCGCACGGGCTACGACGAAAACGCGGAACTGCCTCGCGAGAGCGGCAGACCAGTGGCGGTGCTGACGTTCGACGGCTCGGCGGCGGAATCGCCGTTGATTTCGCAGACGATCAAGGCCACGGGAGCTGACGTCAATATCCTTGCCGGCGCCATCGACAGTCTCTACGTGTCGCGCGTCGGCACGCTGACGGTGCAGTTTGGCGGCGCGCCGCAGGTGATCGCCGCGGCGATGGAGATGATCCGCGCTCATAACGTGAAGGTGGAGGTAATCTGGAATGGCTAAAATTCTCAACCTGCTGGCCGAACCGACGCTGCAGACGCTGTACATGGTCGGCCTGTCAAGCTTGTTCTCGATTCTGCTGGGGCTGCCGCTGGGCATTGCCCTTACGCTCACGGAGAAGGGGGGGCTGTGCGAAAGCCGCGTCGCCGGCAAGGTGCTCGACACGTTCGTCAACGTCTTCCGTTCCTTCCCGTTCATCATCCTCATGATCATTCTCTTCCCGCTTTCGCGGCTTGTCGTGGGCACCACCATCGGCACAACCGCTGCCATCGTGCCGCTGTCGATCTCAGCCGCGCCGTTCGTGGGGCGCGTCGTGCAGAGCGCTCTCAAGGAAGTGGACCGCGGCGTGATCGAAGCCGCGCAGGCCATGGGCGCCGACTTCAGGACCATCGTGCTGAAAGTGATGATCCCCGAAGCGCTGCCCTCGCTGGCTGCAGGCGCGACGTTGACGGTCATCGCCATCGTCGGCAGTTCCGCCATGGCCGGCGCCATCGGCGGCGGCGGGCTGGGCGACGTGGCCATCCGCTACGGCTTCCACCGCTTCCGCAGCGACGTGCTGGCAGCCGCCG